>Ga0207422_1000397_pt1 | contig 144225 bp, 100 predicted proteins | sample MarCyaLeptolynsp_FD_187757 | JGI IMG/M metagenome (GOLD analysis project Ga0207422, IMG submission 187757) | Marine cyanobacterial communities from Panama - species 1 Leptolyngbya sp. (SPAdes) | ecosystem: Environmental > Aquatic > Marine > Unclassified | place: Panama: Panama City | collected...
CTACGCCATAAAATTCTTTTACTTTGGTACGGCAATAGCCACCGCCTAACCATTCGTTTTTTGCCCTGAACTCAAATTTTGCCAAAGCTGGGTTTTCTTGAACAGCATTTACAGTAGCTACCAATTGGTCTACATTTACTCCGTTTTTGATGTTTTCTGTCGCAATCATTGTTTTAAGATTTAAAAAGTTTAAATAAAAATGTTAACTGCCCAGGAAAATACAAGAGAGAGACCAGAGGGCTTAATGAATTGTAAATCAACCTATTAAGTCAAAAAAAGGTATTTTAAAGTGATACGATATTTCGTAGGGTTACGAGTTTTCGTAGTGATTGATTACGGGATGTCGTGTTTAGATAGATTTTCAGCATATTCAATGATTACAATCTATATTATTTTAATTGAAATGCTTTGAGTGTTTAAGATTGAGAATTAGTTTTCTTTTTGAAGCAATGTTACAACTCACTTATATCAAAAGACTTACCGATTGGTAATATTCTATTATTTATCTCAACACTCTCATTATTATAAGAGTCTATCCAATTTTTATTGATGATAAACGATTTGTGTACTCTTAGAAAATTTTCAGGAAGGCTTTCCTTTGCTTCTTTCAAGCTCATATAACTGATCAATGGCTTACGACTACTTAAATAAAACGTGACGTAATTCCCCAATCCTTCTACATACTGTATTTCAGAAGGGATGATTCTATAAAACCTTTTATCAGCCCGAATCTTAATAAGCCCCTCATCTTGTTTTTGATTCTTATATTTTTCTTCCCTCCAAAAGGAGTACATCTTAAAAGCAGATATAAGTATTACAGAAGTATTGACCAAAACAATAGCCCTTATCAGCATGGCAAAATCCCAGAGCTGATTCAATTCGTCAGGGAAAAACAACTCATAAAAAAAGAAGATGAGCAATCTTTGTCCTACTCCGGCTATTAGTAACATTATGCTATAAGCCACGAAAAATTTTACTACTTTTTCTTTTAATAAAAATGTGGGCATCAGGAAATAAATAGAAAGGTAAGTTGCCCCTATCCTTATGGGCATTAGCACCAATTCTAAACTGAATGATTTATAATAATTCCCTTCTTTTGCCCAAAGTAGGCTGAAGAATATGTAGTACAAAAACCAAAAAAGTATATGTGTAAGTATTCTTGATTGAAGAATATAATGGGTTTTGAAAGTAGGATTTTTCACATGGGTCATATAATTGGATGCTTTTACATAAAAACTAGCCTCAAACGTATAATTCAATTATCCCGCTTTTATAAACAATTTAGTTTAGACCCAAAATTAAACTTTTCTTCAAATCAAAAAATGATTATGAATTACACTTCTGTTGACTTGATCTTCTGCAAGAGATGCTATAGAAGTCTAATGGTACTAAGAATAAGAGGTTGAACATATAAATGAATTAAGAATGCTTTGTGAGTGTAACCAAATGCAATATCATGTGTCCAATCAGTTGTACTTCAACTAAACTTTTCTCATCTACCCAAAAACTTAAAAACTGAAATGAATGATTTTATCGGAAGAAATATAAAATTTATAGCTGAGTATGGTCAATATTTTACAGGTTTCATTATCATGCTTTGCCTAATACTAGCTTATATAATAGTTAGGAAAAACAAATACTTTTTACCTAAAGGAGTATTGAAATCTATCGCTTTTACTTTGCTATTGCTGTTTGGAATTTTCACAAGCTTAGTATTTGCACGTATTACCCAAATACGGCCCAATGTGCTCCCGATTTTAGCGGAGATGGATGCTTTAATTGGTAGACAAGCACCTTCTTTAAATTATACAAGAGTTTTTGATGGGAAACCTATTTCTATACAAGAACAGAAGGGAAAAGTGCTTTTGGTAAATTACTGGGCGACTTGGTGTAAACCATGTTTAAAGGAAATTCCTGACTTAAAAGCAATCGAGACAAAGTATAAGGCGAATGGGTTAAAAGTAATTATGATATCAGACGAGAAAGTTGATAGACTTCAAAAATTTGCTGATAAGTTTGACATCACATTAGAGATAGGAACTACACCAGTATTCGATTGGGCAAAACTCGGCAATGAACGCCCAGCTACATTTATTATTGATAAAAATGGGGTAGTGCTTGACTATTACACTGGTGCAAGAGATTTTGAGTTTTTTGATGAAAAATTAAAGGGTTTTTTACTTTGAAAGCAACAAATAAAATTATCCTTTTAAATCAATCCTCTATTGCCTTTTCTTAACCAAATATATGCGACCTAGCACCAAACTATAGTGGTAACTAGGTCGCTTTTTTTAATACCTACTGATACTGTATACTATCTACTTCTTTTCTATAGAAACTTTCCAATCTATTTATTCCTTCCCTTGGTGCTATGTTATCTTGTGCCATCATGGTCATGAAAAACTCAATAGGGCCATAAGTTTTGGAAGATGTAAATGTACGCATCACTCCTACAATACCCTTACGTATCCAATCGGGGAGGTGTGTTATTTTTGGTGCTTTACCATAAGCCTCGAGAGCAAGTTTGGCTATCTCGTTTTGAGTTAATATATCTGGGCCACCTACAACTATCTCATTCTGTTGAGTATATATGGCTTCTACAATTATTTTTGCCAGATCTGCACCGTGAATGGGATTGAGTTTATAGTTTCCATCTCCAAAAAGATATACCCTGCCACTTTTCGCCATTTGTAGAAAATCTTTCATATCTGAGAAAAATCCATTGGGACGAAGAATGGTATAATCCAGACCAGAGGCTTTAAGGGCATCTACAAACTTTTCTTTTGCTTCAAATATTTTAAGGTTTCGAAATTGTTCTCCATGAATGGCAGAAACATATATGAACTTTCGAACACCCGCTATTTTTGCTTCATCCAGTAAATTTTTATTGGCTTGGTAATCTACATCCATATAGGTAAGTCCATCTTTTTGTCGGGTAATACCCACGGAGGAAATAACTACATCAATCCCATTCAAGATACCTTTTAGGTCTTTTTTCTTAGTAACTGCCGCTTTTGCCAATTGATAACTACCGTTTGGGTAATTGCCATTTAACTGTATCTTATCTGGGTTTCTTACTATTAGTTTAGGATTCATCTCTGTTTCGATGAGTTCTTTGGCTATGTAAGTTCCTAAATAACCTGTTGCACCCGCCAGTGCTATATTTAATTGCTTTTTCATGATAAATATTTTTGATTTCAATTCTTGACAAAGTTCTTCGATACTGCAATAAGCATCGTCCTGAATTGAGATTTCGGACTTTTTTATATTCAAAATTGCTAAGTGTTTACGCTGAAGAAGATGCCTATTAGTAATGTCCTTAAACCGTATTATTAACTTGATTCATCTATAGATATAAAATCATGGGAGGAAAGTCCAAAGTTTATTGCTGCATAAGCTAGAAAGAGGGCAGTAGCTGATTTAATGTCAGCTACGTTTTGATTTGTCAAACACGCCTAAGCTTATTTTCTCCTTTATTAAAGGGAACAAAAATGTGCAACCAAATAGACCTACTCACCCTAAAAATAATAGGGAATGATAATAGAATAATTCCAATGATCCATATTGCATACCAAGCAATACCTGCTTCTGAATAAAATATCTGTGATAAAATAAATATTAAAGCAAATACGGCTATTTGAATCGCATAACTCACATACATAGCGCCCATATAAAAACCCGGTTCTAAATCAAATGAGCTCCCACAGTTGGAACATTTGTCGTGCATTTTGTTGAAGGTCTTTAAATTGTATGGGTGCCCCACAAACATTTTTCCTTTTCTACAACTGGGGCATTTTTGTGTAGCTATACTTACAATTAACGAAGTTGATGACATGATTAAAAATTGTTTTGATTAACTTGAAATAAGATTATAATTAAGATTGCCTATTGATATCGTACCAACGGACCGCCCAAGCCAAAGGAAGTTTCAAAAGGAAAATCACCAATAAAAATTCTAAAATGGGAGTACCCATGAATAGAGGCAGCTGCAATAGCGTAATTCCTAAAATGGAGAAGAAAGCTCCTGTCATTACCTGTCTGTTTGCCGACTTCATACCATTGACAACAATAGACGAAAATAGGATATATGCACTCATAGAGATGACAATCAAAATATCTTCTTGAAACACAAAGCTTAACAAGGTTGGCTGTAGCAAATGCAGGGCAATAAAGCCCATTCTTTTTCTCGGTTGAGCTGCATAGTATACCGAAGTGGAATAAGAAAAATTAGCGACTACTCCTCCTACCAAGTCGTAAGTGAGTATTCCTAAAAGTATCTGTTGTATAAAGGATAAACTTTGTCCACCAAGCATTAACACCATAACGGTACTAACAATGGCTATCACGTGTGTAATGCTAATATCTCTAACATTAGAAATTTCCCCATGAATTTCGTGCAGCATTTTAGGGATTTGAATAGTGTTTTTCATCTTGCTTTAAAATTTTGGTTTAGTAATAATTTCTGTTGCTAAGATGAAATAGAAGCGAAACACTATCGTCCTAATTTGTTATTTCGGACTTTTTTAGCACTTTCCTCTTCCTATTTTTAAAGAGCATTAATACAATTAGTATTTTAGAGATTAACTATAACTAAAATCTTAAATATGAAAAGTATTATTATCATTTTACTAGCATTTATGGCTTTTCCTATAATGGTCATTGGCCAAGAAAATGACAGGCTTTCACTAGCACATTATAAAGATTATGAATGGACCTCAAATCCTAGACTTTCTCCAGATGGCAAGCAAATATTATATGCTAGAACATGGATTAATTTAATTGACGATAAGCGAGAAACTGATCTCTGGATTATGAACAGTGATGGTTCTATGAATCGTTTTTTCTTAAATGGTTCCAATGGCAAATGGTCGCCAGATGGTAAAAAAATAGCATTTACCAAAAAGGGGGAGCCTAATGGTACTCAAATATTTGTGAAGTATTTAGGCGTAGAAGGCGAGCCGACTCAAATTACCAAGCTAGAAAAATCCCCTTCTAGTATGGAATGGTCACCAGATAGCAAGCACCTCGCTTTTATTATGCATGTAGATAGTGAGCCTGCGCTGAAACCTCAAGGTCTACCATCTCCTCCTAAAGGTGCAAAATGGACACAAGCCCCTCGTGTAATTGATCAGGTAGATTACACGCAAGATCGTGTTGGCTTTCTTGAACGTGGTTTTCGCCAATTATTTATAGTGCCTGCTGGTGGTGGTACAGCTAGACAAATTACTTCTGGAGAACTCGATGATATATCTGGTGGGATTGCATGGACAAAGGATAGTAAATCCATTCTGTTCAGTAGCTATCAGAAACCAGAAGCGGATTATGCCAGAGGGCAGTCTAATTTGTATGCTGTTGATGTGAATACACTCAATATAAAGGAATTAACAACGCGCGAAGGTACAGAGTCTGCCCCTAAAGTATCTCATGATGGGAAAAAGGTAGCTTTCGTCGGTTCTACTTTTAGTAAAAACTTTTACACTGATCGTAAGATGTATGTGATGAATATAGATGGCTCTGATGTAAAATGCATCACCTCAAGCTTAGACCAAACACCTAGCTCGGCCATTTGGGCTGCTAATAATTCAGGGGTGTATTTTAATGTGAGAGAATTTGGGCAAAGTAATGTTTATTTTACTGATACCAAAGGCAAGGTGAAGAAAGTAACTGAAGGGAACCACATGCTATCGATGAATGACTTAGCAGCAGGTAAAGCAGTGGCTACTTGGACTGATCCCAAAAACCCAAGCGATATTGTGACTTTTAATATGGAAAGCCCCAAGGAAATTGACCAATTGACCCAGGTGAATAGCGATATTTTTTATAACGTGGAATTTGGAGATGTAGAAGAGATAAAGTATAAATCTGTAGATGGGAAGGAAATTCAAGGTTGGGTAGTAAAACCACCAAATTTTGACCCTAACAAAAAATACCCATTGGTGCTACGCATACATGGCGGGCCTCATGGCATGTACCATGTAGGTTTCAATTATAACTTCCAACTACATGCAGCGCAAGACCAAGTAGTGCTTTATACCAATCCTAGAGGTTCTACTGGGTATGGTTATGATTTTGCCAATGCCATCCAAAATGCTTATCCAGGAAACGATTATGATGATTTAATGGCCGGTGTTGATGAAGTAATTGCGAAAGGGTATATTGATGAAAGCAGGATGTATGTGTATGGTGGAAGTGGTGGTGGCGTGCTTACCAGTTGGATAGTTGGTAAGACTGATAGATTTGCTGCTGCTTCTGTAAATTACCCTGTTACTAACTGGTTCTCGTTTGTGGGTACTACCGATGGGGCAGGCTGGTATTACAACTTTGAAAAATACCCTTGGGAAGATCCTTCTGAGCACATTAAAAGATCGCCTCTTATGTATGTAGGTAATGTGAAAACACCTACTATGCTTATGTGTGGGGAAAATGATTTAAGAACGCCCATATCGCAAACTGAAGAATATTATCAAGCATTGAAGATGAATAAAGTCCCAACCGTAATGGTGCGCTTTAATAAAGAGTTTCATGGGACTTCAAGCAAGCCATCTAACTTCTTAAGAACGCACGGATACATCAACGCTTGGTTTGATAAGCACGCTGTTAAAAAAGAGAATATGGAGATAAAGTTTGAGTAATTTTCACTTAGTCCACGAACTCCTTCGTGGACTAATCTCTTTATTTTTTTCCAAAGGACTGACGGTCTTGGCTATGTGTAGTTGCGTGCAAATTATTTATAGTCATTATTAGCGATAGCACGTTTATAATTTATCACATTTATTACAGCCAGGCTAACTGATAAAACGCTTACACTCAATAAAACAAATGCAATATCTGGTTCAAACCTCAATGCTGTTGGAAAATCAGCTCCAAAAAAATTAGGAATGAATTTGATTGCTATATAACTAACTATTAGCGCTAAAATAACAGATAACACGGTCCAAATTATTGATTTCTTTTTTGGTTTCCGAATTCTTAAATACACACGCCACAAAAGAAATAGAAGAATGATCCACAACACCAGATAAATTATTTTTAAGGCACTGGAAGTGGCAGGAGGTTGTCGCCCCGTGAAGGCTATAGGTAGAGGCCCGTTTTGTATTTCAAGGCAATTTTTCAAACTAAAGATAGTGAATGTGTTGGACAGGATGGCCACACCTGTTTTTAACTCTGGTACGAATGCCATCATAGATGAAGCACCGACGTTTGTACCCCCATGCTGAAAACTCACGATTTCTTTACCATCGATAGACTGCGTGCGTTTCATCCAACCAGCAAAACCAACGGGACTTTGCCCCACGTACTCCGATTCGAAAATCTTCTCATAGCTCTTTTTAGAAACTAAAGCAGTGTCTCTTGCCATTACCGCTTTTAGATATTTTTGAAGGTCTAAAGCACTGCCATGTAATCCTCCTTGCGCTACAATATTCCTGGTTAAGCGCCCATCATAGCTAAAGGATTGACCTAAAAATTGCCGGTGTGAAACAGCTATATTTGCTCCTGGCTGAAAAGAAAAGGTGTTCATTTCAAGAGCATTCAAAATATGCGTAGAGATATAATCTTCATAGCTCATCCCAGAGCGTCGCTCAATGATAAGACCAAGTATTTGATAGTTGGCACTAGAATAATCGAAGTGTTCACCAGGCATATGGTCAAGCGTAACATTTGAATAACCTCTTACGGCAACGTCTAAGGCATCTTGCCCATCGTAATCCAAAATCTGTGTTCTGTTCCCCTGTAAGTAGGTAAACCCACTGTTGTGATTCAATAAGTGTATCAAAGTTAACTGATCTGAAACCTCTTTATTTTTAGTTCTAAAATCCGGAAGGTGATCAATTACATGATCCTCTATACTTAATTTACCGGCTTCTTCCAGTTGGAATATGGCAAAGGCGGTAAAGGATTTGGTGATAGAGGCAAGCTCAAAAATAGTATTAGCATCTACTTTTGCTCCAGACCTTTCGGTTACTCCATACCCTTTTGTTAGTAAGTCACCAGTTTCATTAAAATAAGTTATAGCGCTACCAATAATGTTATTCTCCTCCATGGTCTGAATTATAAATTCTTCTAATGCAGCAGAATTATCATTTGGTTGTGATTGTGATTCTAAAAATGGAATTAGCATTAAAAAACACGCAGCAATTCGTTGATATTTTTTCATGGGTAGTTATTCTTAAATTATCGCTTACGTCCCCGTGCAAATGAGTTGCCTGGCTTATACTTTTAGCCATTATCTTTTTTTAGTTAATTTCTTCTTTCAAATCCTGCTAAACTGAGCTAGGGGTTTATGCGTAGTTAGCTACTGGCATTAGTTTTCTCAATTGCATAAATATGGTCAAATTTTCTTTTTTTCCACATTTTATCTTTGAAAATACAATAAAAAGAAAATAAGAAAATCATCACTTGTCCTAAGACAGCTGAATAACCAATAATTATGTTAATATTATTGCGCGTAGCATGCAAGAGTATCACTGCAAGTAAGGCATAGGAAGACTTATTATATAACCATGTGTAAATAAAAGTAAGTGGAAGCGTCAGTAAAAATCTTGGTAAAATGTCAATTATTCCTCCTGTAGAATATATCCCATTGTAGTACAGTGGTAGATGCCAGAGACTCCAAAAAAATGCAATTATACATGAAGTGATTAAAGGGTTGTATTTCTTTTGTAATTCTTTTTGTAAAAATCCTCTCCAACCAAATTCTTCATTACCTCCTGTTAAAAATAAAGTTGCCAAAAAACCAATAATCCAAAAAGGTTCAGCTTTAAAAATGTAGTCGGAAGTTTCCAGACCAAGTAAAGTACCTGAAAAATAACTAAATAATGATATAACAGTAAAAAGTGCAAAACCTATAATGTACCATTTTACTTTTTCTTTTTTAAATAAGACTTCATTTAAGTAATTTTCCTTTAAATCGATATTTGTTGCATTACTCCAGTTCATACTGATAATAAAGAATACAATTGCAAATAAAATATACCCCAAATAACTTACTTCACTTAGGGTAGGTCGTATTTTACTTGATGAACTATCAAAGTAAAACTGCAGCATCAAAATCGCAGAGACTAGAATAAAAATGCTTAGAAAAATAGGTTTAGAGTGAATTCTGAATCTGGCTTTTGAATTAATAACTGTTATAACATATCCTGCGATTAGTGGACCACAAGTTCCCAAGAGAACTAGCGCATATTTAATATCTTTTGGAACTGAAATAACAACTGGGATAAACCAAATTATGAATGTAAACAGGAAAGTGATTAGAATAAAACTAAAAATAGGTTTTGACTTAAATAACTTTTCCATTTAAAGTTCGAATTGTTGGGCTTGTAGCCGTTGTTACCACATGTATTTATTTCCGCTGTTTGTTCTTTTTCCTTTCTTCACGTTCTTTTTTCCGTTTCTTTTTAGCCTCTTCCTTTGGGTCTTTAGTCACATTTAGCCAAGTATAATTTCCTCCTTCATTGAAAGGCATAGAAAAACTTGTTTTATTGTCAATATTGATTTTGGTGAAATAGTCTTTATAATACCAAGCAAAGAACACACTTCCCAAAGTCGGCTTTTCCTTATCTCTATAGTTTAGCCATATTTCTTTCGGTTCTTCAGTCTTAAATCCCAAAAACTGACCTTGATAATAGCTTTTGTCATCTACAATTTCGTTTTCAGGTGATATTTCGTAAATAAATTCTCCACCATAAACTGCTGTTCCATTTGGCTGAAAAGCTGGAAATATATAAACATCTAAATTTCCTTTATCATTCTCTTTTATGTAGTGATTAAATCGGATTGAGGTCGAATCACTAATCGGTTTCATTTTCTCAAATGCTCTTGATAATGCTTGACCATGCTTATCTAAAAACTTTTGGTCAACTTGTTCGTTTGTTTCCGTTACTTCTGATTGAGATTTTACAATGAAATGAAAAACTTGGTCATATTTTCCGTTTTCATATTTTCCATAAACAGAGTGCCAAGTATTTGTTGAATCTTGGAAGCAAAACCATTCTCTGCCAAGTTTGCCAATTCTTTCTTTTTCTTTTGTCATTAATGTGTCGGTCGAATACCAAGCAGCTAAGTCATATCGCAATAGCCAGTCGGCAGTTGCAGCTTTTTCATTAAAGTCTTTTAAATCAAAATCTTGAGCTTGAATTAAATTTAAACTCAAAAGTGTAAATATTATTAGGAATGTTTTTTTCATATGTGTGTAACGTCCTACATAAATGGCGTGCGCTCGCATAGGGCGGATGACCATTTTATGCTTTGTTAGCTGCTGGGTTCATTTTTTTCTTTTAAGTATTCCATAAATCCTTCGTAAGCGTCTTTCATCATTAGCAATGTTTCTTCATTGTTGAAACCATTTGCAGTTTCAGGGTTTTCATTACATTCTTTCCACATTCTTCGAATTTCCATTAAATCTTCTCTACTGAATTCGAAAATCTGTTCATCCAAAATTGTATAAGCTCCCATTTTTGATTCGTAGGATTCATAAAAGAGAATTTTGAATAATTCTACAAGTTGATTTTTACAATCCAAAGTCTGTAAAGCATAAACCATTGTTCCATTATAATCTCGATTTTCTGGTTTAAATATAGATGTTAGAAGTGGTTTAATTGCTTGGCTATCTTTTGTCTCTCTTATTGAAAGAGCAGCCGCATTTCTTATTCTTGCGTTATTCGATTCGAGTAGTTTAATCAAAAATTTTACAACATTATCTCCTCCTATTTTCCCAAGATTATCTGCCGCATTTAATGCAATTTCCCAATCTTCGGATTGAATTTCTTCTTTCCAATTTTCGATTTCGCTATTTGAATTGGTTTCTTTCATTTTTTCTCCTTGCAGCCAAGTAACCGGGTAAGATGTCGTAAGCGACCTTAGGAGCTTATGCATTTTACCCATTTTTGGCAACAGTTAATTTCCATTTATCCAGAGTGGAGCTCCATCCTCCCATTTATTGTGTGTTAGTCTGACCTTCTGACCATCTTCCAGTCTAATTGCTGTGATTTCACCATACAATTGAGGGCTGAAAATATAAGTTTGCACCAAAGGCTGCTCATCATTAATGCCAAATTCTTCAGAGGTAAAAATCAACCATTTTCCGTCAGGAGAGAAATGAGGATGCCCTTCCTGACCGGTATACCTAGATAGCTGTTGTGGTTCACTCCAACTGTTATCAGGCTGTCTTTCCATGAGAAAGATATCCACGGTTTTAATGATTCCACCTTTATCAGTTCCGGTAACATCGGAGCAGAAGGCAATTTTAGACCCATCATGTGATATCACTGGAAAGTTCTCCCTATCCGCACTATTGGTAAGATTAATTATATCCTCGTTTTCTTTTAGGTAAATATCCATTTCGCCAGACATGCCGCTTCTGTAAACCATGGAAGAATTGTCTTTAGAGAAATCCGCAAAACCATTGTTACTGTCAAAATCTGTGACTCGTTCCAGTTTTTTTTCCTTCATACGGAACTTATAGATGGCCCCTTGTGCTGAAGGATTTGCCCTGAAGCCACCGACAGTGAACTGAAGGTATTCCCCGTCTGGTGTGAATTTAGTATCGATTATCCTCGATAAGAGAGGGTTCATATTAGAGTCAGGTTCAAACTTAAAAAGATGGGTAACCTCTTTGCTACGAAAGTCTACCGCATAAAAATCGGGTGAAACCGAAAAGAAGGAACCTACGAACGATATAATATAGGTCACAATCGCAGCATTAATCGACAGCATAAGAAAGTAATGCCTAAACAGAGGTGCCGTGGTTTTTCCATTCGATTTCTGCTTTTTGTATTTGGACCTTGTAACGAAAACGAATAGCAGTAGTAACGCACAAAGAAGTAACATAGACCATTTCACTTGATTAAGGGGAAGATTTAGGACCATAAACTGATAAAACAACAATCCGCCGATACCTGCAGCTACCACAAGAGATAAAATTGAAAAAATCAGGTACTTCCATGGAGAAATAGTTTTTCTTTTTCTTATGCTTTTGATGATTCCGATAACAAACCAAATCAGCGCAAAAAGAGGAATAAGAGCTAAGAGATATATAAATGGAGTCATCAGATCTTGAGGCCCTCTGGCAGGAAGATGGTCGTAAACAATTGACATTCCATCCATAGCCGGAGGTGCAGCAAAAGCACGTCGCACTCCGTATAGTTCAATGGATTTATCCATGAGGGTAACAGTTTCTGCACCATTCTTTACCAATAGATCGCCTTCAAATCCTGACATGTTTTCTTTTGTTTCTTCCGGCTTCTTACCGCCATGAATGACCATTAAACCATCTGGGTGATAGTTGGCATTAAACATGTCAATATCCTGCACTAGAGTTGAATCAATTTTCGAGGTTGCCAGATCCAGGCGCATAATGGAAAAGGCTTTGGTTTCATGATTGATGACAGTAAAGAGTAGTTTATTGTCACTGCCAAAAGAAGGTGATACACAATCATAAGGAAAGTCAATGACAGACTCTACATTGTCTCCATTAGCTGACATTTTGTACAGCGACAGGATATCATCTTTTCCGCTGTAAAAGAAAATTTCACTGTCGTCTAATGACCAAACTGGACTACCTTCCCAGTAATCTGAATTTGTTAAGCGTGTGGCTCTTCCACCTTCAGAAGCTACCGTAAAAATGTCTCCTGTACGTTGCATGGCAAAAGGAAAGAACTGATGGGGCTTGGTATCGTGTTCTCTGTCGCTTGAAAAGGCAATTTTATTGCCGTCATTTGAAAATTTTGGGCGAAAATCTCCACCCGGATTGTTGGTTAGGTTCTGCGCTTGTGCAATATCTAAGGTATCGGAAGGGTTAAAAGGTAGTTTATAAATATCAGCGTTACCCTCATGTGTAGACAAAAACGCTATCCACTTTCCATCGGGGGAAAAGTCTACCTGATCTTGCATGGATTGACTTTTTACTAAAAGTCTAGGCAGGGTATCCCCTTGAACATGTTTTATAAAAAGATTCGGTGGGCCAAGGCGCTCAGAAGTAAAAACCACCCATTGCCCATCTGGGCTTATTTTAGCATCATAGTCGAGGCTTTCATGACTGGTGAAAGGTGTAAACGATTTTCCGTCGTCATTTGATAAATGAATGTCCCATCCTTCAGGGCGAAATGAAGAATAGAAAACTTTGTCATCTGATTGTGCTTGCAGCAATCCTGTCCCTAAAAAGTATAATAAAATATATAGTGTTTTTCTCATATTATTGTTGCCAACATCTAGATAAACGGCGTATTGCTGATATTTCAACTTTAGCAGTTTCGTATAACCAAAAATACGATTACTCTAATTTTAGTATTTAATTTATTGAAAAACAATATTTTATAGCTCAAAATACTTACACTATACAAAATGTTAAAGCGAATGTTTGCTTCGGTTAAGTTCCCAACGTAGTTATCATATACACTTAAAACCTCAACTGATACTTGATAACTTTCTACTTATAAATCATTCAATACAAATCCAAACCGTATCTCTGCACGATGATGCTTTCCCTCTAACCAGCTATTGTAGAAGCTTACTCGCCAAGGTATATTGGCGGATTCTATGCCAAAGCCAAATTCAAAATAATCGGTGTCAGATGTTTTCAAGTAATTTCCTTCAATTACTGGAACTAGCCTTACCCTTTTACCAATTTCGCTAAACTTGTGGGTATAATGCCCTCGAAAGTAACCTCCTGAAGTGCTATATGTATAATAATCCAGTAATTGAAAGCTGTTAGGCTCAAAGTTGGTATAAGTTGTCCTATTTCCTTGAAAGTGATTAAAATCAATAAGGCTTATTGAATCTGCTGATAGAAAATCACCTGCTTCAATACTAAACAAGCCTTTACCTAAAGCCCCTAGTTTAAGGTTTCCCTCTACACCAAAGGAAATTTTATCATAAGAAATACTTGAATTAAATACATTTGCATGAGCCGATTTATATTTTACAATAACAGCAGGATAATTACTGGTAGCTACAAATTTTCCTCTTACATATTCATAAGTCAGTCCAGGTTGCCAACGTATACTAGTTTCCTGATAGAACACTTTATTTGCGCCAAACTCGACATTACCGACTTCATTATTGGCGGGGATATTCGAGGTCAATACCTCATTTTCATTGGTAAGTTTTTCGAGATTTTGGAGCGGAGTCCTATTTTCCCAAGAAACCTGATTGGTGAGTTGAATATTTTTGATCGGAGAAAAACTGTGGCTTAACCTCATAAAACTCGACTTATAACTTTTCAAGAAGTTCTCATCAAAGAATAAAGTGGAGTATGAGTTTGCAAATGGGGTCAGAGTACTCTTCTCATCGAATTGTTCTACAAAATTCCCTCCTTGCAATTCTATACGACCAAACTTTAAAGGATTGTAATAGAAGGTTGAAGATAATTGCCCATACAAGGTTTCACTTCCAAAGCCATATCTTAAGTTCGGTTTTAACGCTACAAACTTATTGTTTTTTAATTTTTGAGTTACAGAGATTTTCGGGTTGAATACAGCACCTTCTACAGTATTGTACTGAAATATGTCGAATACTGGAGCTATGTACCAAGAGCGATTTCGGGAAATGTCAGGAATGACAGTACCCCTGAAAAGCATCTGCCAGATATTGAGTTTGGAGGTAGCAAGTGAGTCGGTTTTAGCATTTGTTGTTTCCTGAGCCGATAATAGTTGATTGCTCAAAAGAAAGAATAAAATAATTATCAATTTGAAAGAATTATGTCGCTTCATTTTAATTTCATTTTTTAATTTGAAGCAAAGAAGCAGTTTCTATTACCAGCGTGAAATCGTTTTCCGGCAGGTAACCAAATAAAGCGTTGGGCTACTCATTTTCATTTCACCGGACTATTTGGTAATTCGTCGGGAATGGTTTGAATAACCGCTATCTTTCTAGCATCATTGTGATAAAAAGTTGTTCAGAACAGATGAAAAGAAAAGGCTTACTTCTAATTGCCGCAGTATATGTTTTTCTAGCAGTTGGCTATGTCATAGCCATAGCAGTAGATACGGGTATTATCCCCAACCCTTGGACAATAACACTTAACCATGCGCTTAAAGCTTTTTTAACGATACCACTTTGGCTTCTTTTTTTCAGACGATTGGATGGTCTGAGCTTATGGAAGAAAGGAATAATTCACCTTATCACGCTTCCGCTATTTGCATGGATTTGGGTACAATCCTATTATGCCCTTTGCGATTTTTTCGATTTATTTTACTTAAAAGGGAATCGTCAAATCTGGGATTACTACCTGACTGGACTTTTCTATACGATCCAGTTCGGTATTTTTCACATCTTCGATTACTACTCCAAAATGCAATCAAAAGACCTGCTTATTGCGCAACAAAACCAATTAAGGCTACAGAGTGAACTGACTGCGCTAAAAGCACAACTCAATCCCCATTTTTTATACAATGTATTCAATACCATCAATGCTTCTGTTCCTTCTGGTGCTGAAAAGACAAGGAATATGATTGCCAAGCTCTCCGACTTATTTCGATATCAACTGAAGGCATCAAAAAAGGAATTGGTATCTGTAAAAGAAGAAATTGATTTCGTTACTAAATACCTTGATTTAGAAAAAGAGCGATTTGGGGAACGATTAAACTATCATATTGATATTGAAAAAGAAATATACAGTTGCTCAATTCCTCCTTTGATCATTCAACCCATAGTTGAAAATGCAGTAAAACATGGCATTTCACCTTTAATTTCAGGTGGCGAAATAAGTATTTCTATTAAAAAAAAGAATAATCTTTTGTTAGTTTCAATCAGAGATACGGGAGTAGGTTTGGATGAACAATCGAATGATAAATTATTGAACAATGGAGTTGGGCTTTCCAATACTCATGAACGTCTTAAAAGAATGTATGGAAATGGGATTGAACTCACGGCTAATAATCCTAATGGTTTGATAGTAGATTTTTCTTTGAACTTAAGTAAAGAATACGCTTAATATGAAAAAAGTAATTATTGTTGACGATGAAGAGCCAGCAAGGTCATTGGTAAAAGAATACCTAGAAGATTATGAGAATTTGGTATTACTGGATGAGTGTAACAACGGTGTGGATGCTGTAAAATCTATCAATAACTTTAAACCAGATTTAGTTTTTCTAGATATTCAAATGCCTGGCTTAACAGGTTTTGAAGTAATTCAAAAACTAAATCACATGCCCCAGATTATCTTTGCTACTGCCTACGATGAATATGCTTTCCAAGCTTTTCAAGTTCATGCTTTAGACTATTTATTGAAACCATATACTAGGGAAAGATTTGCTGAAGCCATTAACTTGGTAGAAAAACATTCAGAAAATTATTTCGCTCAAATTCAAAATTTGGTGTCAACATTAAATGGACAGGAAACCTATTTAGATAACTTACTTGTCTCTGTGCGGCAAAAAATGATCAATGTTCCCGCAAAAGATATTATCAGGATTGAGGCAAATGGTGACTATGCCAACTTGGTAACTCAAGAAAAGAGCTACATCAGTAACTATGGAATTTCTGTACTTGAGAAGAAACTTAATCCTAAAAACTTTACCAGGGTACACCGTTCTGCCATTATCAATGTCAATTACATTAGAGAGGTTTATAAATATCCTTCTGTGTACGAGGTGGTGATGTCCAACAATGATGTGGTTAAAGTAAGTAGGTCATATTTGGATAATATCCGAAAGTTCATTGTTTGATTTACGTGTCTTCTGAATACTCAATTCACCAACTGTGATTAGGTTCTTTAAGTAGGATTCTTAGCACTAAATTTAATGATGCATTTTTATCAATTTTATATCAATTATTTAAAAAATATTGAATCTTTAGATGTTTCACTCCCCAAGGGTTGTGTTGCACACCACGTGACTCACAGCCCTTATGATAATCTATAAGTGGATTGTGGGTCACAATCCACGGTGACTGTTGCAAAATGTATAGTAGTTAGATCAATTCTAAATCAATTATTGTAAAAAAAGAAGTCTTTAAATGAATTCCTTAGTTAAGCGGAATGTGATCTATAATAGGACTAGCTTTAATATTTAGTAAGAAATACACCACTGACTAACATTAATACTCCTAAGATTTTTTTGATACTAATTGGTTCTACAGGAAGCCCAAACCATCCGAAGTGGGCAGCTATCATTGAGAAGGCAATTTGACCACAGAGCCCAAATGTAACTGCGGTGGCTATACCCAACTTGGGGATCAGATAATAAAACAAGCTTACTGCAATAAAACTAAAAGCAGCTCCTGTAAACCATAAATAGAGTGGAATAACCTTAAGTTGCTGTAAACTTGGAAATTCTTTGACACTTACAAAAACGGCAACCAAAGTAAAACAGGCACTGATGGTAAGCGCTGCTGAAGTCCCTAACAAAGGATTGTTTAACAAGACTCCTAATTTAGCGTTCAAACCACCTTGCACAACTACCATAATACCAACTGCAAATGATAGCAATAACATCGAAGCATAGTTCATGATATATAAGTCTTTTTAGTAGAGGCTGCTAATTCAAAAGCTGCTGAATCCTCATAGAAACGATATTCTTTGATCATACCATCTTCAATAATACAGCGCTGTACCCAAGTACTATAAAAAAGTTTACCTGTTGCTCTTACAATATGTGAAAATGTTCCGTTGGCATACACTACGTTATTTTTTCCCTCCATAATTGTTTCAACTTCAAAGTTTTTAGGAACAAAAAGTGATTGAATATTTTCTAAAAAAACCTTAGCTTCTATTCTTGTCATATAAGAACCATGTAGTTGCCCCAATAATCTTTTACCTTCTCGTACACTCACTATTAAACAATTAGGATGGAATATTTTTAGTACCTCTTCCATATCTCCCTTGCTAAAAGCATTGAAATAGTTTTCTATTACATTTATATTTTCTGAATTTTTCATCATGATTTTTTTAAAATTTTGAATTGATATCGGTTTAGGGTATTCATTTACTTAAGCTGCTTTAGCTCCTAGCTTTTCCATATTTATAAGCCATTTTTCCCTAAAAGACGGTTTTGATGTTTTAATAGGAGCGATGTAACTCACTTTTACTGGGCTTACTCCACAAAATTCTAGTGTCCCTTTTTTAAACTGGTTAATAGCAGGACTTTTCATAAATAATCTATCGTACCATCTTACTGTATCGGCAGTTATTACTAGTCTTGCTGTTTTACCTTTCAAAAGTTTTTTAGGGAATATTTTACCTTTTTCGTATTTAAAAAAAATACCGGGTAGAAAGGTGCGGTCAACAAAGCCCTTCATTAGTGCAGGGTAGCCATACCACCACATAGGGAAGAACCATACAATATGATCAGCTTGTTTAATTTGGTCGATTGCCTTGAGCAAATCTGGTTCTAACGATGTTATTTCTCGGTAACCAAATTGTAGATTAGGATTGAAATCTAAGTCGGCTATATTTAGGATTTCGGTCTGATTGACCGTTTTTTCTAATCCTAGTTGATAAGCTTCAGACAATACATAATTAAAACTTAACTTATCTGGATGTCCATTGACTATTAATACCTTTTTCATGTTTTTCGATTAGAGTTATTTTTTGTTTATGTCGTTACAAAGCTCTAATCGAAATGAGAGGCATTCGTCCTAAATCATGATTCCGTACTTTTTTTATTACTGGTGCTGTTTTAACCAAGCTTTTGGTGTCATACCTGTACTTTTTTTGAAGAAATCATTAAAAACAGATTTTGAATTAAATCCACTTTCGTAGGCAATACCTAGAATAGTTAAGTGCTTGTTGGTAGGATCTAAAGCTTTTTCTTGAAAGGTTTTTATGCGATACTCGTTCACGAATTCATTGAAGTTTTTACCTACTTGATCATTTAACAACCAAGAAAGTTTATTGGGTTGCAATGCGATTTCTTTAGCAAGGTTTCTTAAGTTTAGTGAACCATCTATATATACCTTTTCTTCTTCCATTTTGGATTTCAAAGCAGCGGTATAATTAGTTATTTCATCAGCAGTTAAAACTTCAGATTTATCTTTAGCAAAATTTCCTTGCTCGGAGCTAAGTGTGTTGTCGGGAAAACTAGCATTTACTAGCTTCTTAAAAATAGAATTCGATTTTAATGGCTTTAAAATTGGATCAGATTTGAAACAATTCACTTGGCCCATATTTGTAGTTACTTGTTTCTCAAGAAGTTTTAAAGCCTCCTCTTTGCGATCACTATAAAGGCGTAAATAAATGTCCCAAGGATAAAGCAAGGGAGATTTTAGTTGGCTAATTTCAATTAAAATAGAATCGTAATCTGACGTTAATGGGTCCTCTTTGTGGAATAAACTGTACAATTGTTTTGCTAGTTTTACCAGAATAGGAACTATCTCTTTTTGTTGAAGATAAACATACAATTCATCTTTCTTTCCTGTATGAATGAGCGTGATGCAAAAAAGATGTTGTAATAACTCAAAGTTAGCATCGAGTTGTAGGCCCTTTTTAATAATGTCGATTGCCTTTTCGTAATTTCCACTCAAATGAAGTAATGTTGCCTTGGTATAATGCGCATTGACAGAAAGCGGATTAAGTTGAAGTGCTTGTCGATTAAGTTCAAATGCCCTTTCAAAATCTCCCAAGGAACGGTTTATCTCTGCCATAAAATCGATGCTGTCAGAATCTTGAGGGTTTAACTCATGGGCGTTTTGTAGGTTTTTATAGGCTAGCTGATAGTTCCAATGCCCCCAAAACTGATGGGCAGCAAGGGCAAAGTAACTAACTACAGATTGTTTTCCGAGTTCAGCCCCTTTTTCAAAATAAGCATCTGCAAGTTGTAATGCTTCGACCTTGTCTATATGTCCCCAAGAGCCAAGAAGGGAATAACATAGGCCAATACTGAAATAAGGATGGTCAAAATTAGGGTCAATCTTTATGCTTTCTTTAAAAAAAGAAATACCTTTTTCTATATCAGGCAGGTTCCACTTAAAGAAAAAAAAACGCCCTTTGAGGTAAAATTCATAGGCTTCTATGTTTGAAGTTTTAGGTGCTACAAGTTGCTCTTGGATATCCATATGACCAAAGTTCTCTCGAATTTGGTCTGCAACGAGTAGGCTAATTTCATCTTGTAGGGCAAAAATATCAGACAGTTCACGGTCATAGCTTTCCGACCAAATATGAAATCCATTATCTGTACGAATAAGTTGTACGGCTATCCTAATCCTCTTACCAGCTTTTCGAATACTTCCTTCCAACACAGTGGAAACCCCTAATTTATTACCGATTATTCGAACATCTTCATGCTGGTTTTTAAAGGTAAAAGAAGAAGTACGAGCTGTTACTTTTAAGCCCTGAATTTTACTCAATGCATTAATTATCTCTTCTGTCATTCCATCGGCAAAGTATTCATTTTCAGCATCTGAACTAACATTTCTAAAAGGGAGTACAGCAATGGAAGTCTGAGAGGGCATAGGTGAAGTTATGATAAATCAATAGATGACTAAAATTAGTTGAAAAGAAATTTATTTAGAAGATAACTATAAAAAAGTCCGACTTTACATTTTAGGACGATTGTTTAAGCCGTTTGTAATAATTTTGGGGTAATAAATGCAAATTTTAAAACTCTAAATATTTACATTCATGTCAAAATCTTTTTTAATAGTAATTATTTCTTTAGTTACATTTTTTAGTACTCAAGCACAAGGGATTGAATACAAAGTAATTACCACTGTTGAGTCAATTGTACAAGCTGGTATTGGTAGGTCAAGAATCATAGAAAATAAAGATCCATTAGATGTTGAGGAATATACTACCGAACGTACCGATGGAAAAAAAAGTGATCAAGGCGATATTAAACGCTCAGATGCAAAAATTGATAAATTCTCTGAAACGAAGCTGCTAAACTTTTATAGTTTGACTGGTATCAACTTCCAGAACATTGCTTCTAATGATGCTTTGATAAGCTCAAAAATCAATAAGTTATCTGAAGAAGGTTGGGAGTTAATGTTTGTAACAAGTGGAGTTGAAAGCGACGGTGGTAAGACTGATGCTGCAGGTATTTTTATTACCCGCTATCTTTTTAAACGCTCTAAATAGTATTTGTATTTGCCAAGAATCTTCTAGAAGTTTCAAGGTATTAGAAGAGCAGGATAATAGAATAATGCAGCCCTCTTATAATCTTAGTAGGGCTGCAAAATTCGTTTTCTAAATCTGAAGGGAAGTTTATGTATTTTTCTACATTAGTAACTGAACCGATTTTTTTTATACATATATTCTAAAAATGAAAGCCATTGTTTACAAGGAGTATGGACCTCCTGAAGTACTTAAACTAACTAACGTTGAAAAGCCAATTCCAAAAAACAATGAAATACTAGTTAAGATACACGCAACAACAGTCACTTCTGGTGATGTAAGATTGAGGGCATCAGACTTTCCACCTTTGTTTTGGTTGCCTGCTAGGCTCATTTTTGGACTATTCAAACCAAAAAAACAGATTTTGGGGCATGAATTGGCGGGAATCGTTGAAGCTAAAGGAAATAAGGTCACTAAATTTGAAATTGGTGATGAAGTTTTTGGAACTACTACAATGCTTAAAACGGGCTCTTATGCTGAGTATATTTGCTTGCCTCAAGAATGGAAAAGTGGTGTGGTAGACTTAAAACCTACTAACCTCGATTTCAGGGAAGCTGCCGCTATTCCAGTTGGTGGAATGACCGCATTATTTTTACTAGAAAAAGCGAAAATCGACAGTGGAATGAATGTATTAATATACGGAGCTTCTGGCAGTGTTGGCAGCTATGCCGTTCAGATTGCACGTCATTATGGTGCTCGTGTTATAGGTGTATGTAGCACTTCCAATATTGAAATGGTAAAATCTTTAGGTGCAGAAAAAGTAATTGACTATAAGAAAGAAGATTATGCTACCCTTCAAGAGAAATTCGATATTGTATTTGATGCCGTTGGTAAAACCTCAAAATCTGCCGCAAAACAAGTGTTGAAAAAGGAGGGTACATTTGTTTCCGTAAATATGATTACAAGTGAAAAACAATCTCATCTACAAAAACTTAAAGAACTCGCTGAAAATGGAGAAATAAAACCTATAATTGATAAGGTTTTGAAGCTAGACGAAATTGTAGAAATACATGATTATGTAGATCAAGGGCATAAAAAAGGAAATGTTGTTATTGATGTGATAGAACCCTAGATTAGGAAATGTATACATTATAATTTCCTCACAAAAAAGTTACATTGTCGGAGTAGTGAAGTAAATGACAATTAATTAATTATTTATTTTCTGGGTCTTGTGCTGCAAATACTTTTTTAAGCAAATTAGTTACTCTTGCAGCTGGATTTTCTCTAATGTTCGCTTCTTCTTTTTCCACTAAAATAAAAAGTCCATCAACTGCTTTTTGCGTGGCAAAGTTTGTTAAATCTGGATCTACCTTTTCAACTAAAGGAAGTTTGTTGTATCTATCTACAAGTTCACCATAGAATTTAGTAGCATTTACTTTTTGTAAAGCATTTTTCATTACTGGCGTAAATGAAGCAACGAGCTTTTCTTGTGTTTTAGATTTCAAAAAATTAGTGGCTGCATTATCTTCTCCTTTTAAAATGTTAAAAGCATCTTCAATAGTCATACTTTTAATAGCATCTACGAAAATAGGTTTAGCCTCTTTGGCAGCTTCTTCTGCACCTCTATTTAGGGTAGTCACAAATTTATCTACTTCATTGCCTAGTCCAATATCTCTTAATGTATTAGCAACTTTTTGGGCATCAGGTGGGAAAGGAATTTTCAGTTGAGGATTACCCAAAAAGCCATCTAGCGCTGAAGCTTGATCGGCTCCTTTGCTTATACCCTGAATTAAAGCCTCTTTCAAACCAGATCCTACTTCTGCTGAGGTTAATGGGGCAGCTTGATTTAATGTATCATTAAGAATGCCCACCGTTTGACTCAATTGTTGGCTGGTGCAACCGAAAATAAGAGCAAAACCTATAGTAATAATAAATCTGATATGCATATATGAATAGTTAGTAATCCTTTGCAAACTTATCAAAATTAAGAATTAAGTTATCGATTAATACGAGCAATAATTTTTTTAATTATGAGATTGTTAAAAGTTGATTTATGAATGCTCTTAAGAGTAAGAATTTTAATGTGTCCACTCTTTTAAATTTTTCAGTATGCTTCATACAATGCTTGTTAACAATGCTAAATTGAATTAATTTTAGTAGACGAATATTATTGCTTCATGCATTTTATATATATATTCAGTAATACAAATACTGAGACTACTGTTTTTAAAAGATTATTATTGTATTGAATATCAATTAATTCATACATATTTTTTTTAATCTACTCTACAAAAAAGGCATCTGAACTACAGAGCTAAGCTTCATCAAACATTGCAGTTGAATTCCTGCAATAACCCAACTAGCTTATTTTAAAAACTTTCATTAAACCTTCAATAATTGGTATTGAAAGTTATTTACTGTACATTCTAAATTTAACTAAATGTCAAATTCAAGTCAAAACTCGTTTCTGTTGATTGATGATGATAACATCGACCAACTTATTGCATCAAAAATTATCAAAAGAGAATTTCCTACCTTAGAATGTATCCCATTTCTAGATGGTGAGAAAGCTTCGGAATATATTGAGAAGAATATTGATGCTGGAAAACTAGACCATGTTCAATTCATAGTTGTTGATTTAATGATGCCTATAATGGATGGGTTTGAATTTTTAGTAAACTATAAAAAGAAATTTTACAACCACTTGCCAGATGTAAAGATAATCGTAGTTTCTAGTTCAATTAATAATCATGATAAGGCATTATGCCTTTCTTATCCATTTGTGATCAATTACTTAATAAAACCTTTCAGTCTTGAAGGGGTAAGAAAATTAAAATTAAACGCTGTTCTTTAAGGCTTGAAATCCTGTAAAAAGTAAAGACTATTTAGTATTTCATTATTCTTTTTATTTAACAATTAAACCAAACTTTCTCTTAATCCTAATTCTAAACCTCTTAACTCTGCTAAACCACGCATTCTTCCAATACCAGAATAACCAGGGTAAAAAGTGCGTGTAGCATCAAAAGAAAATTGATGTCCGTGGTCAGGTCGCATAGGTATGGCTACAGCATCACCCAATTCAGTTCTACGGTTTTGTTCTTTGATAATAGCTTGCATAACTTGGATCATGGGTACACTGCCTGCCAAATGGTCTGCTTCATAAAAACTACCATCTTCTTCTCTTTTAACATTGCGTAAATGAATAAAATGAATGTGTTTGCCCAAGCGTTGGATGATGCCTGGTAAGTCATTATTTCCATTAGCGCCCAAAGAACCTGTACAAAATGTAATGCCATTGGAAGAGGAGGGGACGGCATTTACTACATCTTCTAAATCTTTTTCATTGCTTACAATTCTAGGTAAACCAAGTATAGAAAATGGGGGATCGTCTGGGTGTATACACATTTTAATACCCAAAGATTCTGCCACTGGAATTACTTTTTCTAAGAAGTAATAGAGATTTTTCTTAAGCTGTTCATGGCCAATATCTTGATAGATATCGAGGTGTTCTTGAAATTCTTGGATGGTAAATACATCATCAGTACCTGGCAGACCTGCCATGATGGTATTTTTTAAAGTCTCTTTTTCATTATCATTCAAGCTATCTAAATAGTTAGCTGCTTTTTTTTGTAATGAAGGGTCAAAATCATGCTTAGCTTCTTTTCTATTTAGTAGGTATAAATCAAAGGCTGCTAAGGCCAAAGCATCATATCGGAGTGCTATAGAACCATCAACTTGGGCAAAATGTAGGTCGGTCCTAGTCCAATCGAGTACGGGCATGAAATTATAGCAAACGATTTTAATATTATTTTCGGCCAAATTTTTTAAAGTTTGGCAATAATTTTCAATCATCTGTTCTCTTTCACCACCCCCAGTTTTGATACTTTCATGTACGTTCACACTTTCAACTACTGACCAAACTAATCCAGCATTTTCTATCGTATCTTTCCTTTTTTTTATTTCTTGAAAAGACCATACTTCCCCACATTGAATATGATGCAGTGCAGTAACCACTCCAAGTGCGCCCGTTTGTTTTATTTCAGAAAGTGTTACAGCATCTTGGGGACCAAACCAGCGCCAAGTTGGCAATAGCTTTTCCATTTAAGATTTCTTTTAGATTAAATATTTTGACTTAAACACCTGTATAAGAACTGAATCCACCATCAATAGGTAGGATTGTGCCAGTAACAAACTGTGAAGCGTCACTACATAAGTAATGAATGGCGCCATTCAATTCAGGGGCTTCTCCAAATCTACCCATAGGAGTATTTTGAATGACTGTATTTCCCCTTTCTGTATAACTGCCATCTTCATTGGTGAGCAATCTTCGGTTTTGATTGCCAATGAAAAATCCAGGAGCTATTGCATTTACTCGTAAACCATCGCCAAATTTTGAAGATAGTTCTAAAGCCATCCAGCGCGTAAGCATATCAATGCCTGCCTTTGCCAATGAATAACCCATTACCCGACTAATTGAGCGAGTAGCTGCCATGGATGAAATATTAATGATACTTCCTTTTTTCTGCTCAGTCATAGTTTTCCCAAAAACCAAAGATGGAATAACAGAACCCATGAGGTTTAAATCCAAGACTTTTTTCAGGTCATCGATAGATACATCAAACACCGTCTGATCAGGCCCTACAGTGGCGCCAGGCATATTACCTCCTGCAGCATTAATGAGTACATCTATTTTACCCCATTTGTCTAAAATCTGCTGATTTACAGTTTCCAGATTTTCTTTCTCTAGTACATTGGCAGCTAATCCTATAGCCTCTCCTCCCGCTTCGTTAATACTATTTGCACGTTTTTCAGCTGGCTCTTTGAAAAGATCAAGCAAAACGAGTTTAGCTCCTAACTTAGCAAGGTATTCTCCCATAGAACCCCCTAAAACACCTCCACCTCCGGTAATTACTACTACTTTATCAGTTACGTTGAATAAATCTTCTTTTGACATGTTTAATTAACTTGTTGATGACTCAATTTATAAGCTTCTGTTGTGATATAATACTTGGTTAGCATGTTTTGATGTTCCCAATCAGGAATTTTGCCTGCTTTTAAATACTCTAAATATTTTTCGGTTACTTGGGCAAAGTGTGCTTCATGCCCTACTTTATATTTATTTGGGATACTAATTTCCCAACCTGCTTCACTAGGTTTCATTTCTATTCCAGCATATTTCGCATTTATTTTTGCGATTGCATCTTTTAGCGCTTTTTCTGTAGCACTTTTGTCAATGCCTTCTAGTGGTTCTACATACAAAGTAGGTTTGTAATTTTGTGGTGTATCTTGCCTGATCACTAAATTAGCTTTAGTACCTCTCATCATAGAAAAATGGGTGTCTTTAGCTCCCTCTGGTGCTTCATAGTTCCAAATAACAGAAGCCTTTCCATGTACCCCTTTTACTGTGAAAATGATTTCACCATTTGAATAAACTTGTAACAAGGAGTCTTTAACAACATCTTTCTGTAAAGAAGCAGGATACTCTGCAGCGCCAGTTACTCTTTGAAATTGAGCAGGAGTGAGTTCAGTAGCCCATCTCTTTCCAGATACTACAGCTACTTCTTCTTTTAAAATGCCTTGCTCAGGGAAACACTCCCACATGATTAAATCAACCAAATGGGTAGAAACATCAACAATACCTTCGCCTTGTTTGGTAACATCAAAAAACCAAGTAGGTCTTTTTAATGGATTACCCGATACATACTTAAAAAAGTGATGCACACTTTCTTTAGAAATAGCTGGATTGTCTGGAGTACCTTTTTCTAATTCACCAAATACTCCTTCAAAGTTAGAAAGCTCCTTTTGCAAGATAGTGGTGATTTCGTAGCGCTCCGTCATAATATCGTACACCAGCAGGCCTGAATTTCGGGCATTTTCTAAAGTTTCTACTAACAAGTCATATTCTTCAGGTACAATTACCATTGGTTTATCGGCGTACACGTGAATATTGTTAGCAACGGCTTGTTGAATATATTCCGTTTTATTACCATTATTTCCTGCCACCATCATTACGTTGCCGGGCTTTTCCGAGAGCATTTTTTCTAGGTAATCTTCACCTGTATAAACCACTTCTTCCCAGTTGGTTGGGTTTTCATTGCGCGAGTTATACTGCTCGATTTTATCTAGATGTAGTTTTACATCTTCTCCTTGTGGTGCAAATACAAAAGCCTTTGAGGATATTTCTTCGTATGTATCTTTTTGGATTAAAGCAGCATGAAAATGTCCTGGATCTAAGGTCATTAATTTTACTTCCCTAGCTTTGCCAGAAAAGTTAGGAACAGGATTCGATTGTTCTTCCATAGTTTCTGCCGTTCTACTTCCCCCACATGCAACTATAAAAAACATGGGAATCAATACAGTTAAATAGTTCTTCATTGAAGTTGAATAGGTTGTTAATCAATTGTATAAATTAACCTTCTAAGGATTGAAGCTTGGAAAACTCTTCCTTAAATAGTATGACAATCCTTAGAAAGCTATAGCATTTTTATCCTTTTGCTAATGCCTCAATATGCTCGTAACCATAAGGATATCTTTGTGGTCTAGAGAGCATGCTATTGGCTTCATCATCATTTTTAAAGCGTTCATTAATGGGGTCCCATTGTAATTTGCGTTGGAGTTTCATGGCAATAAATGATACCAAGCAAGCACTACAAGAACGGTGTGCAATCTCTACTGGAGCTACGGGTTGTTTTCTAGTTTGGATACACTCTAACCAATTTCCATGTTGCTCTTCACTATGGTATAGGTGAATTTCATCATCAGCTATTTTAGAACCGAGTATTTTATTGTCACTTGCTTGTAAAGCTTTACTACTATTGCCTGAAGTTGGGTCACTTGCCGTTACCGATACATTTCCTCTCGATACAAATAACCAGCCTTCACTACCTTCAAAGCGTACTCCATTAGGGAAAGCACTGCTTATTTCCATCACTACGCCATTTGCATACTTAGAAGTTACTTCAAAATCTCCATGAACATTCCAATCACCACTAGTTGGGAAATCAGCTTTACCTTTTACTTCTATGGGGCCAGTGTACTCAGTACCCATACCCCAGTGAGCAGTATCAATGTGGTGCGCACCCCAACCTGTAATCATACCTGCGCCGAATTGCTCTATTCTTAACCAACCAGGACGTGAAAAATCTCCTTGAGGATGCACTCTTTTTTCAGAGTATTCCATAAGCGGAGTAGACCCTAGCCACATATCTAAATTGAGGTTTTTAGGAGTGGGCATTACAGGGAAGTTTTCACCTGCAGGGTCAGTTCCCAAGCCTACTTTTACTGTTTTTAATTCACCTATTCTACCATTCCTTACTAACTCGCAAACCATTTTAAATTGAGGCCAAGGATCAGCAGAACGCTGCTGACTTCCAATTTGAAAAATGTTTCCTGATCTGTGCACGATATCGCTCATGGCCCTTCCTTCGGCGATAGTTAAAGAAGCAGGTTTTTGCATGTAAATATCTTTTCCAGCTAGAGCAGCTTCAATGGCAGGTTGGGCATGCCAATGATCAGGCGTACTAATAATCACTGCATCTATGTCATTATTTAGTAAAAGTTCGCGGTAATCTCCATAAGTTTTCACATCTATGTAATCACTTTTCCCTTTTTTGTCAGCATACCATTTCTCAATATAAGACTTACCTTGAGACATTCTATTGGAATCTACATCACTTACCGCAATGACTCTAGCCACATCGTACTTCATGGTTTCGGGTAAATCGTGCGTTTTTGCGATACGACCAAAACCAATTTGACCAATATTAATTTTATTACTGGGTGCGTTTTTGCCTAACACCGAAGCAGGAACAATGGTAGGGAAGAACATGACTCCTGTGGCACTGACTACTGATTTCTTTAAGAAATTTCGCTTACTATTTTGAGTTGACTTTACTATTTTCTTTTTCATTTTCAAAAGGATTTATGTCTTTATGATTACTGTTTTTGAGTTGTGTAAGAAGAATTATCAGCGCCAATCGCCCATAAAATGCCACCAGCAATATGTTGTAAAAAAAGTGGATCCTCATAATGTTCAGGACTGTGACCTAAGGCTGTGAACCACTGTTTTCCACCATCAAAATATTGATACCAAGCTAAGGGGAAATAATTACCAAAAGTATCTCCTGGGTATTCATCTAATTTGTCATCCTCAATACTTGTAAGATCAGCAGCGAGTAAGGTGTGAATGCTAGGACTTAAATTGGTAAGCAAATAACACTCATCTTCTCTAGTGTAGGTTGAAGGTAACATAGCCGTTGAAGGATGATTATGATCCATTACTTTTATATCAAATTCTTGATATTTGGGATGTCTTTTGAACTTTCCGCCCAACATTCTCCAAAACCAAGGCCAATCTCTTTCTGAACCACAGGCAGAATGAATGCCTACGAAAGCTCCACCATTTCTTATGTAATTCTGTAGAGCATCTCTTTGCGACTGATTATCAAATGCTTCATTGTTGGTGTTTGAGAATACCAAGGCATCGTATTTTTTCAAGTTTTCCTCGGTGAATAAAGCTGGATCTTCAGAAGCTTCTACTTCAAAAGTATATTTTTCACCCAACTGTTTAATAGCTTTTATACTGCTAGCAATATTTTTGTGCACATAACCCTCTCCATTTTTAGTATAAAGTAGGATACTTTTTTTACCTGATACTTTAGAATTTGCTGATGTCAAGTAGGTTACATCAACTTGCGGTGGATTGGCAAAATCATTCCAATATTGTTCAGCTTGCTCAGCATTCATTTCTCCTTCGAATAAAACAATGCGGTACTTTAAAGCATATTTTTTTCCTGCTTCTAGTACAAAATCCCGGTCCATGGTAGGATTGTAGTTGAAAAAAACATTTTCTGTACCATTGTTAGAACCTTCAGGCCAGATACGTATTGGTTCAGGATAGTTATAGTTGGTAGGGTAGGTCATGAATAAAACCCCAGATTTGCCCTGCTCTGTAGGCCCCGAAATAATGCACCAACGAGCTCTTGTGCTATTACCATCTTTTTTATTTTTACCTTCTGAAGTTAGCAGAAAAACATTCTCATCATACCAATTGGCACGCGCTCTAAAACCAAAGCCTTGGTAGCGGTACTGAGTAAGGGTCAATGGGTTTTGAGTACCGCAAACATAGGTAGAAGTATGGTCCATAATGGTTGCTTCCATATTTTCTCCTGCATCCCAAACACGAACATTCAAGGTTTCCCGCAAAGCAGTTTCCTTTTTGGCCATAGTAGTATCTTCAAATACAATATGATCCTGACGCACTTCCATCTCACCAAACACTGCTCCACTGCTGTAAACAGGTACTTCGTTTACTTCTATAGTACCTTGCGCTTTATATAAATTCCAAAAATCTATTTCCCTGCCTTTGTACTCAGTATGTGTCCAAGGGTTCCACAAACCATAGTGATGGTAATGGTCAGGTGGTTGAATCCTGGTTAACTCGCTTCCTTTTGGAGAATATAATGGATGGAAGTAGCCACCTCTTTTAAATCTTTCAGAAATACCCTCAGGTACAGAAGTAACTGTATATTTGTAATTAAAAACTGGCTGATTGCCTCTTTTAGCTTCAATGGCATCCCCGTTATCAATTAGGGTAATAGTTGGTTTTGAACTTGTATTTTTATCTTCCTGTACTAATTCAAAAAATCTACTTTCATTGGCAGGTGTCTTCCCATCCATTACCCAAAAAATTTTAGGTTCTGTACCTAACTGCAGTTGTGCTTTTACAGGTTTTTTATTTGTTCCATCTATTTCATAGAGCTGTAATGAATGGTTTTCTAGTTGAAGAGGCAAGGCCTGAATAGGGGCACTTACAGGTGTGTTTTCTCTAGACATTTTACCACTCTTTACAACAAATGTGGCAATAGTTTGTGCATCTTGAGCACATGAGATCATCGTGTTAAGCAGCACAAAGCTTGTTAGAAGAAAAGTAATAGCTATTTTTTTCATGTACGCAATCGGTTGTTTCAGTTCTTATGATTTGGGTTGTTAAATACTCGATACTAAGGTATAGGGAATAATTTTATTACGCAACCGATTGCGTAAATTATTTTTAATTACTATATATGTTAAAATTTTACGATTTTCCCTTAGAAGATAAATATGAAAAATAGAACAAAGCAGGTGACCATATATGATATTGCTAAAAGTGTTCAAGTTTCTCCTGCTACTGTTTCGCGTGCCTTAAAAGATCATTATAGCATAAGTCAAGAAACAACACAAAATGTAAAGCGTGCAGCCAAAGAAATGGGTTATTTCCCCAATTCACCGGCTTCTTCTCTGCGAAGTAAGAAAACCAATACTATAGGAGTGATGGTTTCTCGTATCAACAGGCCATTTATGTCTACTTTTATAAGTGGGGTAGAAGCGGTAGCTAATGAAAAAGGATGCCATGTATTTATTTCCCAATCGGAAGATAAAGCTGAAAAAGAAATAGAAAATGCTCATGCCATGTTTTCAGCAAGAGTAGATGGTCTTATCGTTTCTTTAGCCATGGACTCAAGAAGTTATAAACACTTTGATGTTTTTAGAAATAACGATATACCTATGGTATTTGCAGATCGGGTGCCTTTGGATCTTGAGGTAAATAAAATAATGATTGATAACTTTCAAGCAGCATATAATGCAACAGAACATTTGATACTACAGGGCTGTAAAAGAATAGCTCATTTTAGTGGGGCAGCCCATCGTAATATTTATAAACAAAGAAAAAAAGGTTATTTGGCAGCGCTAAAAAATCATGGATTGCTTGCAGATGACACCCTAATAACCAACTCTAATCTAGGGGCAAATGAAGGTTGGGAAATGACCAAAAAACTGTTGAACTTAGCTTCTCCGCCCGATGCTATTTTTTCTGCAAATGATACTGCAGCAGTAAGTGCCATTCGATATGCCAAAAGCATGGGAATTTCAGTTCCAGAAAAACTAGCAGTTGTAGGATTTAACGATGATCCTTTGGCTTCAATTATTTCACCTTCTTTAACCACGATTGCCCATCCAGCTTTTGAAATAGGCCGTATGGCTGCGGCTCAGCTTTTTGAGCAAAAAGAAAACTCAGCATTGGTTTCATCTAAAACTACTGTGGTAAAAACACAATTAGTAATACGTGAATCATCTATGAGGCAAGGTTGATATGCTTTTTTGACTTTTACTTGGTATTTCATGCTAAAAGAACTCTACGAAAAATAACTAAGCAGCTTCAAAACATAAGAGAATAGAAAATGAAAAAATACCTTATTTACCCATTTTTCTTCTTTCTTGCTTGTGTTCAGCAAAAACCGCCTGTTTATTTATTCTCATTTTTTCAAAAAAACGGTGAAGATGGGCTGCATTTAGCGTATAGTTATGACGCCTTAAATTGGGTGGCCCTCAATAACAATCAATCTGTTTTAAAACCTGAAGTAGGCAATGACAAATTGATGCGTGATCCATGTATTATAAAAGGAGGTGATGGGAAATTCCATATGGTTTGGACAGTAAGTTGGAAAGAAAAGGGCATTGGTTATGCGCATTCCGAAGATTTGATCCATTGGTCTGAGCAACAATATATTCCTGTGATGTATCATGAGCCTACAGCACTGAACTGTTGGACACCAGAAATTTATTACGAAAAATCTACTGAGGAGTATATGATTTATTGGGCTACCACTATACCTAATAGATTTCCTGAAACAGCGGGTAGCGGAGATAATCAATACAACCATAGAATGTACTACACCATTACAAAGGATTTTAGCGAATTTACAGAAGCGAAATTGTTATATGACCAAGGCTTTAATGTAATTGATGCCACTATACATCAAATAGATGGTAAATACATCATGTTTTTAAAAAATGAAACATTAAAACCCCAAGAAGAAAAAAATATAAGAATTGCCACAAGTACTCATTTGAAGGGGCCTTATACACCAGCTGGAAATCCCATTACTGATAATTGGGTGGAAGGACCCACGGCCATTGAAACTGATAAAGGATGGATGGTCTATTATGATAAGTATACCAGACACAAAATGGGAGCAGTTCGTTCAACAGATTTGCAAAACTGGGAGGATATTTCAACACAGCTCTCTTTTCCTGAAGGCACGAGACACGGTACAGTGTTTAAAATTGAAAAAGCACTTTTTGAAAAGTTAAAAGCGGCCTTTAATGAACTTAAATAAGCTAACATGATAAAGATAATTTTGAGATTAATTTTCTTTGTTTGTCTGGTATCCAATACAAATGCCCAAGAGGGAATAGATACGAGCAAGCCATGGACTTATTGGTGGTGGATGGGCAGCGCGGTAAATGAACAAGATATTGAGACGCAACTGCAAGATTTTGCCAATGCTGGTTTTGGGGGTGTACACATTATTCCAATTTATGGAGCAAAAGGTTATGAAGCTCAGTTCCTCCCTTTTTTATCGGAAGAATGGCTGGAAATAGTAGCATTTACCATCAATAGAGCAAAGCAGCTACAATTAGGTGTTGACTTAACTTTGGGAACTGGCTGGCCATATGGAGGCCCCATGGTTAATGAAAATACGGCAGCCAAAAAGCTTTTTGTGACAGATAGTTTATTAAATGAAACGGATCGAATTTTTTTAAAAAGGGAAGATCTGAAATTAAAATATGATTTAATTGAAATTCTTGCTGTACAAGTCTCTAGTAAGAACACATCTTCCATGTATTTCATGAATAATGAGAAATCTATTGAAGAGGAAGTGGCAAAAGACAATTGGCAGCTAACTATTTTTGGAATACAGAATACTGGGCAAAAAGTTAAGCGAGCTGCACCTGGTGGTGAAGGTTTCGTAGTTGACCACTTCAGCAAAGAAGCTATTGATAAATATTTGTCTCACTTCGAAGAAAAGTTAATCAAGGCAAATTTCGATGTAAACCCAAGAGTCTTTTATAATGATTCTTATGAAGTATATCGGGCAGACTGGACAAAAAATTTTACTCATAAATTTCAGGAATTACATGGTTATGCACTCCCCCAATATTTGCCTTTGTTGAAAGATACGTTGCATCCAAATAGACCGCATTTTTTGCACGATATACGAGCTACTATTTCTGAAATGCTTTATAATAACTTCGCAAAAACTTGGACCAGCTGGAGTACAAAAAATGGAAAGCTAACACGCTATCAAGCACATGGTTCACCAGCCAATATTTTAGATTTATATGCCCTTGCCGATATCCCAGAAACAGAATCTTTTGGTTGTAGTAATTTTGGAATTCCAGGGCTCAATTGCGATCAAGATTATCGTGAGGAAAACTTTGGTAGACCAAGTCCTTTAATGATGAAATTTGCTTCATCACCAGCAAATCTATTGGGTAAGCCTTTTGTAAGCTCTGAAACAAGTACTTGGTTGGCGAATCATTTCAAAGTTTCTTTGAGTCAAATAAAGCCACAAATAGATGAATTATTCATTGCTGGAATCAATCATATTTTTTATCACGGTGCTACTTATTCACCAGCCAATGAGGCTTTTCCTGGTTGGTTATTCTATGCTTCTACCAATTATAATAGGCAATCACATTTTTGGGATGAACTTCCTCTTTTGAATCAATATATACAGCGTTGCCAACAGCAACTACAGGCAGCTAAACCAGACAACCGTGTTCTGATATTTTTTCCTATAGATGATTTATGGACTTCTACAAAGGGTAATATCTTACTGCTACTAGATGTTCATAAATACAGTAAGTGGTTTAGTGATACAGATTTTGGAAAAACTGCTGCAAGCCTTTGGGATAATGGTTATGGTTATGATTATATCTCCGATAAACAATTAGAGGTATTACAACTCACATCAGATAAAAAATTGACAGTAGATGGAATAACTAAGTATGATGTATTGGTTTTCCCACCTACAAAATATTTAGCTACAACAAGTTTAAATGGCTTGAATAGATTAGCTGAAAAAGGGGCTAAAATTATTTTCACTGATGATTTACCAGAAAATGAAGCAGGCTTAGCTGCTAGAATGGGCAATAACTCAACCTTTGAAAACTTAAAAACGGAGATAAAAACCAATGATCAGGTTGATGTTACCAATAACTTAATAAAGTCATTGCAAGCCTCTGGAACAGTAGCCGAATCGATGAAAGTAAAAGGACTCGATTTCATAAGAAAAAAACAAGGAGAGGATTTTTTGTATTTTGTTTCAAATTTGAGTGATAGATTTTATGCTGATACTGTGGAGTTGTCAGTAAATGCTGAATATGTGATTTTGCAAGACCCACTTAATGGAATGAAGGGGTATTTGCCATCCAATAAATTTTATTTACAGCTTCCTCCTGGTAAATCTATTTTCGTACAAACAAGGCGAGTTCAACCAGCTTTAAATGACTGGACTTACTTTGATGGATCAGAAAATATTTCGTTTAGTAAAAATGAATGGCAAGTAAACTTTATCGGAGGAATTAGTGAGTCTATTTCCAATACTTTCGATATTGATCAACTTACCTCATGGGTCGATTGGGGAGATACAACATTACAAACTTACTGTGGTAAAGCCAGCTATAAAACCAGTTTTACTTTAGATAAAAATCAATTAGGCAAGACTTTAAAAATCAACTTTGAAGCGATAAATGAATCGGCTGAAGTATTGGTAAATGGTACTTCATGTGGTACTATCTGGTCATTGCCCTATGAATTGGAAATTCCTTCACAAGTTTTAAAAGAAATTAATGAGTTAGAAATTATAATACAGAATCTTTCAGCCAATTTGATGAGGAAAATAGATAAAGAAAGACCAGAGTGGAAGAAATTTTACGACATAAATTTTGTGGATATTACCTACAAGCCATTTAAGGCGATTGATTGGGATTTAGAACCCTCTGGTTTAATAGGCGAAGTAACATTAACAGTAAATAATAAATGAAGCTGACCAACTATTTAGTTTTTAGCTTTATGGTTATAACGACCTTAAGCTGTAAGCAAGAAATATCAAAAACGTCTGGAAATCCTATATTTGAAGGTTGGTACGCAGATCCAGAAGTAGTAGTAATCGATAATACTTATTGGATATTTCCTACCTATTCCGCCAGATTTGAAAAACAGGTTTTCTTAGATGCATTTTCTTCCAAAGATTTAATCAGTTGGCAGAAACACAAACGGATTATAGATACTGCTGCAATTACTTGGGCGAATAGAGCCATGTGGGCACCTTGTGTTGTGAAAAAGGAGCAAAAGTATTATTTGTTTTTTGGAGCCAATGATTTGCAGACCCCTGAAAGCAAGTGGTATAAGGAAGAGGAGCATAAAGGCATGGTGGGAGGAATTGGTATTGGCATTGCTGATTCACCAGCAGGGCCATATAAAGACTACTTAGGTAAACCACTTATTGGAGAAGTACAAAATGGGGCACAACCTATCGACCAATTTGTATTTAAAGATGTAGATGGGCAATACTATATAATTTATGGAGGTTGGGGGCACTGCAATTTAGCGAAACTAAATGATGATTTTACTCATTTAATTCCATTTGAAGATAGTGAAATATATAAAGAAATCACCCCGAGTGGCTATGTAGAAGGACCAGTTATGTTTATACGAGATGGCTGGTATTATTTAATGTGGTCAGAAGGAAATTGGACCGATGGCTCATACAAAGTAGCTTATGGAAGATCAAAGCAATTGACTGGGCCTTTTGATAAAATTGGGGTGGTGTTGGAGAGCAATCCTGAAATTGCTACAGGTGCAGGACATCATTCTGTTTTAAATATTCCAGATACAGAAGATTGGTACATGGTTTACCACCGAAGACCTATCCCCAACGAAGATAGGGACCACAGGGTAACATGTATCGATAAAATGCAGTTTGATGAAAATGGCTTTATACTACCTGTAAAAATGACTTTTGAAGGCGTGGCTGAAAGGAGACTTCATTAATTGCTCATAAAGAAAACCCTTGATCAATAGCTGACCAAGGGTAAATATTAAATAGAAGCTTTTGGTAAATAAAGTGATTCTTCAAATGGATCTTTGATTTTTACAATGAACCATGCCAATTCTTTTCTTAGTATTAATTCTTCCATGCTATCTCCTGACCAATCTGGAGGTAATATGTTCGAGGCATCTATACCTTTTTCATTCAACATATCAATTAATGTTATTTTTGCTGGAATTGCATCATTGAGATCCTCATTAAAAAGATACCTCATGGCTGCTGTAAATTCAGCTGCACTTACAGCACTATCTGGGTAAATGTAAGTTCTGTTTTCCCATTTATAAGGAACTCCCTCACTTTTAAGTAAACCAGCTGCGCCCACTTTTTGCAAAGGAATAAAATAAGGATCATCAGGTTTAATATCGAGGTAGGGGAGTATCCAACAATTGGCATCTAATAAAGTGTTTTGCAATTCCCTAACATTTAAATCCCTAGGTTCAATGCCTTGTTGAATGGCTAAAGCAGCAGCGGCACCTGTGGCTTGGCCAATGGTAATTACACAAGGTTGCAATCGGGTTGAACCATTGGCTAAACTACTAGTAGAAATACTTTTTTCAGATACTAATAATCCATCCATGGTTTTGGGCACTAAAGATCCGTAAGGGATGGAAAAGGAAGGTATCATAGGAAAGTCAATTTCTACAGGAATAGGTCCTTTATCTCTGTGGTGATCAAGAGGATAATCTCCTACAGAGATACCAAAAGAATACATAGGATTTTCAATGGCATAGGGATCCTGTAAATGATCTACTGTAACCATCTGTATTCCATCCAACCTCCTGCTTTCACGGTGATAAGGTATTAAAGCCAATTTGTCTTCCGTTGGAAATTCATCATCCGCTAAACCTAGGTGCTTGTAACCGCCATCTGTTTGTATGTAGTAGATAAACATGAGTGTTTCATCCTTGGCCACTTGATAGGCGGCATCTCTTTCTTCTGGACTCATCTCTATGGCATTCACATAGTAATCATTTCCTCTAATCGGCCAATTGATCATGAATTTATCATTGGGGAGCTCTGTATATGTCAGCATTTTTTCGCAATCGTGTAAAGCTCTTACATAGACTGTAGTATCAGCACACAACTCTATACATGGGCACGGAAATTTAGTAGGGTCATAATTGGCTGGTTTGGGAATTGTTTTATCTGCTCCTTCGCCATAGTCTTTAAGAATGGCAACATATGTAAGATCTTGAATTTGGTCAGTAGCTACTTCAGGAGCAAGTTCTTCACCCGTACGGCTTTTAGGATCTTCCCCAACAAAATAATTGGCTCCAGATAAACCAAGTAAATCGCCAAGCTCACTACCGTCTATACTGATTTTGGCATTTACATTTAATGATCCTTGTTCACCTTGAAATGTAGCACCAGTTACTTTATTGTTTTCAGTATTTACAGCTTTAATTTCATACTCAGTAAACAAAGTGATATTTGGTTCAGCTTCTACCATATTCAATAAGATATTGGCGGCAGTTTTAGGTTCAAATAATGTATTGCTCACCCAACCAGTAGCTACTTTTTCTGGACCTCCATAGTGTTGGTATAAACTATCTCTAAACTCTCCCCAAATGCCTGAAGGCAATTCATGGTTACCATCAATGGCACTAACTCCTGCTGAAGTAAGCATGCCACCTAACCAAATTTCTGGTTCAACCAAGACAACTTTTACACCTTGTCTTGCAGCCTGTATGGCAGCTGCTGTCCCTGCCGCTCCAGCTCCATAAACCAATACATCTGTTTCAAGTGTATTTTCATTTATTTCATTAGTTTGATTTCCAACACAGGCACTTAGGATAAGAAGTAGGATTAGAGAAAAATAGATTTTCATTATGTTTCAGTTTCGGTAGAATGGTATTACAGTCAAAAAAAATTGCGTATGTCTCTTCTCAAAGTTAATTTATTTTTTCCATAGATGGTGGTGGGGTATTCTCCCATGTTTTATTTGGGATACTATCCATTTTAAAATGAAGTTCTCCGCCTTCCATCAAGGCTTTTCTATCTATAAAGCTGGCCTCAATGGGTTTGCCATTAAAAGTTACAGATTGTATATAAAGATTTGTAGCAGAATTGTTTTCAGCAGAAATTATCAGCTTTTCACCATTATAATATGTTGGGTCAAGCTTGATTTCGATTTTATCAAATAAAGGGCTACCAAATTGAAAAGTTGGATTTGCCGCTGCATGGCCTTGAACATCAAAAAGACCCATAGCAGCCATTACATACCAACTTCCTAATTGCCCTTGGTCTTCGTCTTGTCCAAATCCGTAACCATGCAAAGGTTCAGTACCATAAAACTCATTGCAAATTGTACGTGTCCACTTCTGTGTGAGCCAAGGTTTGCCTGAATAATTAAACAACCAAGAGTGATGTAAACAAGGTTGATTGCCATGATTGTACAGCTTTTCAAGTCCTGAAAAGCTATCAATTTCATCACCTCCCCCAAAAGTAGATTTTTGGGCATCTTCAAAAGTTTTTTCTAATCTTTCGTTGAATCTTTCTTTTCCTAACTTATTAATTAACCCTTGTACATCGTGTGGTACATACCATGTATATTGCGCTGCGTTTCCTTCCTGAAATCCAAGCCAAGGTTCCATAGGATCAAAGTTATCTGCAAAAGTGCCATCCATATTTTTTAGTCGTACATAACCAGTTTCCTCATCAAAAATATTTTCCCAGTTTTTGGCATAACCCATTAATAAATCATAGTCTGCTTGTTTATTTAATAACTGAGCCATTTGAGCAACAGCATAAGAACTAAAACTATATTCTAAAGTATGTGAAGCTCCAAAATTGAAAGGTGGCCATTTCGGATTAATCAAGGTGTCGTAACTTGGCACATAACCCATCTTGGTAAAATAATGTAAATCATATTTTCCTGGCCCAGGTCCTCTTCCAGCAGTTTTTGTTTCATTTTCATATGCAGCTTTGTAGGCATTTTCCACATCGAAATCACGAATGCCAGCATTATAAGCAGCCGCAATTATCAATCCTTGAAAATTGGTTTGCACCCCGTTTGTAAATACACCTGTAGCTACGCCATCGTGTAACCATCCTGTTTCATCGAATAAATCTACATTTGCTTGTACATATTCACTCAAGTGTTCAGGATAAGCCAATGCCCATAGCTGACTTAAATTCCAAAATCCTCCCCACATGCCATCTGTATTAAAATGGTGGTATTTAGGTATTCCTTTTTCATCTAAGGGAATTTGTCCTGTTTCCCCATTATTCATTCTATACTGTCCATTCACATCACTAGCTATGCCTCTACCGAGCAAAGCATGATACAAACCTGTATAAAATTTAGTTTTATCTGTTTCACTTTTACCTTCAACTTTAATTCTATTAAGCTTTTCCTGCCATGCATTTTTAGCTGCTTCTACTACTTTATCGAAATCATTTTCCTTGCTTTCGGTTTCAAGATTCAGTTTGGCATTTTCAGTACTTACATAAGATAGTCCTACTTGCATTTCTATTTGTGGGTTATCAGTGGTAGAAAATGTAAGTACAAGTCCATTATTGATTCCACTTGTGGCCTTTTGACCCGATTCAATGTCATTATCTCTAAATGCACTAACTGTTATTGGTGCTTTACTCAATCTTGCAAAGAAATACATATATACATGTTTTTCAGGATCGCAAAATTTAGCATATTCAGGATAGGTCTCTATAAATCCAGAAAGCTCAGTCTCGGAAACCATTGTGGCTTCTGTATTTATTACATCACTGCTTTCTCCTTGTTTATGGCCAAGATCAAAGATAATATGAGCACTGTCTGTTTTAGGGAAGGTATACCTATGGTAACCTACTCTATCTGTAGCTGTTAGTTCTGCAGTTATATTATAGTCTTCTAATTTTACAGTATAATAACCTGGTTGGGCATTTTCAGTAGCCTTATTAAAGCGACTTCTATATCCTAAATCTGGTTCTTCTAATGTACTTGGTGTAGTTTGGATCTTACCAACGGTGGGCATGGTTACTAATCCACCTACTTGGAACTCATGGAAATGCCCAAAACCTTCAATAGAATTATGGCGATCATCGTACCCTCCTGGTAACCAAGACCCAATACTATTGTATGCATTGGTATGTGGTGCTAGTTTAGCCATACCAAATGGTTTTGCAGCAGGTGTATAAAAAAACCATCTTCCATGAACAGACCCAATTTGTGGGTCTACATATTTAAGTAAATCAATTGTTTCAGTTTCTAATACGGCTTCTGGTTTTTGTTGGGAACATGCATATGTCAACCAAACAGCAAGAAAGAGAAGTAATTTATATTTCATGTTAGGTTTATTTTTTAAGGAAAGACTACCGTTTTTATGCAGTTTATCTTGTTTATTGTGCAAGTTATACATTTAAAACCTGCATAAAACAGCAAGTTGTATTATTTTTTCGTTGAAATCTAGTAGGAAGGGCCTAAATAATAGTAATACCTGTATTCTTGAAAGGGTCTAGACTTTTGTGTGATTTGTCCAATTCTGTTACTAGAACATGTACTTTATCTATAGAATCTACTTTAAAGGGCTGTACTTTCCCAAGCTTCTCTGAAATAGATAGGGATACAACCTTACCACTTCTAGACATCATAGCCCTTTTGGTAATGGCCTCTTCTCTGTCATTTTCTGTAATACCTATTTTAGTATGCAAACCACTGGTACCCATAAAACAAATATCTGCATGAATTTCTGATAGATAATTAATGACATCAAGCCCAATGGCTAATTTTGATTGTTTATGTAACCTGCCACCCAGTAAGCATACTTCCATTTCAGGGTGATCGCACAGTACTAGGGCCACCTTTAGAGCATTGGTAAAAACAGTTGCTTTGAGGTCTAGAGGCAATATTTTAGCTAATTCTAAATTAGTAGTTCCCCCATCAATAATAATCACCATATTATCTTCTACTAGTGAGAGCGCCTTTCTTACTATTTTAATTTTACTGCTATGTGCATATATATTATTAAGTGAATTGTGAAACGACGAGAAGGAACTTGACATAGCACCGCCATGAACTTTCTTTAATTGACCCTTGTCTGCCAACTCTTTTAAATCCCTTCTAATGGTATCTTCCGATACATTAAGTTTATCACTCAGCTCTATTGATTTTACTTTATTGTAAGCCCTAAGCTCTTCAATAATGAATTGTTGTCGTTCCTCTTTTTGCATGTAATAAAAGTATTAAAAAAGAGATTATAAATCTACTTTGACAGATACGATTACAATTTGAAGAAAAAAAACTGATCATACAAGCAAAAACTGCTATTTGCTACCACTTTTTACGCCATTTTGCATGTTTTTTACGCAAAACGTGCAAGAATATGCCGCTTTTTACTAAAAAATGTTTTGAATATTGAAAGATTATGCCTTTCTTGGACATGTTTTGATTTTTTTATCAATTAATTATATCTAAATATGAAAAAACGCCTACTAATTAGTTTGGTATTTTTTATGTCGATGCTACAAATGGCTTGGGCACAGAATACCATTTCAGGTAAAGTTACCAGTGCAGATGATAGTGAACCTCTGCCTGGTGTAAGTATTGTAGTAGAAGGTACTAATAGAGGTACTACTACTGATTTAGATGGGAACTTCACATTAGAAGCTGCAAGTACAGATGTATTACAGTTCTCATACATTGGTTTTCTAACACAAAGAGTAACAGTTGGGAATCAAAGTACAATTAATCTTGCCATGGAGGCAGATTTACAGCAACTAGAAGAGGTAGTTGTTACTGCATTTGGTCTAGAAAAAGAGAAAAAAGCTTTAGGATACTCTGTGACTCAGATTGGAGGTGAAGAATTCACTGAATCTAGAACTATTAACTTAGGTTCTGCACTTACTGGTAAAGTAGCAGGTGTAAATGTTTCGCCGCCAGCCACTGGTGCTGCTGGTTCAACAAGGGTTTTGATCAGAGGGGGTTCTTCTCTTACTGGTAATGACCAACCATTATATGTAGTGAATGGTATTCCAATCGATAATACTAATTTAGGTTCAGCTGGTTTGTGGGGTGGTAATGACAATGGAGATGGTCTTTCTTCTTTAAACCCAGATGACATTGAAAACATTTCAGTATTGAAGGGTGCCACTGCTTCTGCACTATATGGGTCAAGGGCTGCGAATGGTGTAATCTTGATTACCACCAAATCTGGTAAAGAAGGCAAAATGCAAGTTACTTTCAACTCTAACTTTACGATAGATAGAGTAAACGATATTACAGATTTTCAAAATGAATATGGACATGGTTCTAATGGTGAAAAACCACAGAATGTTGAAAGTGCGTTAAATAACGGACAAAGTTCTTGGGGTGCTAGATTAGATGGTTCTCCAGTATTTCAGTTTGATGGGGTTGAAAGGCCATATTCTGATTTAGGTGAAGGCTTGAACGATTTCTATAGAACAGGTTATTCTTGGACCAATACTTTAGGTCTTTCTGGTGGTAACCAAAACATGAATTATAGAATCTCAGCTTCTGATTTAACCAACGAGGATATTATGCCTAACGCAGGTTATAATAGAAGAATGCTAAACTCTAATATTGGAGGTAAGTTTGGAAAATTAGATGTAAGAATTACTGCACAGTATTCTAAGGAAGAAGCAGAAAACAGACCAAGGTTATCCGATTCACCAGGTAATGCCAACACTACTGTATTGATGAAATCTCCTGCTATTTCTTTTGAGACTATGAGAGGAACTACAGGTAAGTTAGGTGCTGCAGAAGATGGTACTGAATTACAACACCAAGGAAATAGATTTGCGCAAAACCCTTACTGGGCAGCTTATCAGTTTGAAAGAATAGATGTAAGAGATAGGATTCTAGGTAATGTGCAATTGAAATATAACCTTACAGATTGGTTATATGTGCAAGGTAGAATCGGTACAGATGTAATTTCTGGTGATTTTAGAAGAGTTGAGCCATATGGAACTGCATACAAGCCATTTGGAGATACCAATGAAAATAGGAGAAAAATTAGAGAAGACAATGCAGATTTATTTATTGGTTTTAACAAAGAGTTTGGTGTTTTTGGTGTTGATGCTTTGGTTGGTGGTAATAGGTTGAGAAGAAGTAATGAAAATATAAGAGTAGGTGGTAATAACCTAGTTATTCCATTCTTCAGTTCTGTAAACAACGTTAATCCAGCAAACAGAAATTATTCATTCAGCTTTAATGAAACTGGTGTCAATTCAGTTTTTGGTTCTGCGAACTTGTCTTACAATGGATTCTTATTCTTAAACTTTACTGCTAGACAAGATTGGTTCTCTACACTTTCTGCAGACGATAATAGCATATTCTACCCATCTGTTGGCTTAAGTTATGTATTGTCTGATATGATTGAATTGCCATCAGCAGTAACCTTTGCTAAATTCAGGGCTTCTTGGGCACAAGTTGGTGGTGGAGCACCAAATCCTTATGCTTTGAACTTGACTTATGCATTAGATGCTAACCCATTAGCTGGTGCTACTAGAGGTAGAATCAATAATAATTCTATTCCTAATAGTACATTAACACCTTATGTTACAACTGAAATCGAGTTTGGTGCAGATTTAAGATTCTTAAACAACCGCTTGGGAGTAGATTTCGCAGTGTATGATAGAACTACTACCGATAACATCTTGAATACAACTATTTCTAGATCTTCAGGATTTGGTAGTACTGCAATTAACGTAGGTGAATTGAACAATAGAGGATTCGAATTACTTATCACAGCTACGCCAATTCAAACAAGAGATTTTACTTGGGAAGTTTCTGTAAACATGGCAAACAACGTGAGTGAAGCAGTGAATTTAGGAACCAATGCAGCAGGTGAGCCTATTGAAATCTTGAACTTAGGTCAAGCAAGAACATTGCAAGAAAGAATCAGACATGATTTAGGTCAGCGTTTAGGTCTTATTGCAGGTTACAGACACCAAACAATTAATGGTCAGAAAGTATACGATGAGAATGGTTACCCAGTAAGAGGTGATTTTGAAGTATTAGGTGAAGGAAGACATCCATTTAGTGCTGGCTTAAGTAATAACATCAGGTACAAGAACTTCAATATGAGTTTCTTGATTGATATGCGTGATGGAGGTTCATTGTATTCTGGTACTAATGTATTGGCTTATGCTTTTGGCCTACACCAAGAGACATTACCAGGTCGCGAATCAGGTTTACAAGTAAGTGGTGTTGATACAGACGGAAATCCTTTAAGTGTTGATATTCCAGCTGACGAAGTACAGGCTTACTATGGAAGATACAATGATATTACTGAATACTTTGTATACAATGCTAGTTTTGCCAAATTGAGAGAATTATCTATTGGTTATACTATACCAAAATCAATATTGAGTAAAACCCCAATTCAGTCTGCGAATATTTCATTAGTAGGTAGAAACTTATTATTGCTTTGGTCTGATGTTCCAAATGTGGATCCGGAATCAGCTTATACTGCCAGCGCTAATCAACAAGGTTTGGAGTATTTCGCATTACCACCTGTAAGAAACATGGGTTTCAATTTGTCGATGTCATTTTAAGAAATAGAAATAAGATAACAATATGAAAAATAAATTTTTAATTGCGATTTTGGCAATTTTCATGCTGCCATTTTCCGCATGCGACAATGACGCATTGTTAGAATTAAATATTGATCCAAATTCTTCTACGGAACTAGATTTTGATTTTATCTTAGCTAGAGTACAAGGAGGAATGACTACCAATGGTTATGTTCAGTCTCGTACGAACATCATTTATAGCTCAACTATGGTACAACAATTAGCTAGTACAGCTGGCTTCGTATCCGGTGATAAGTATTTTTGGAATGAACAATATACCAGTGCATTATTTCAAAGTTACTATCCAGATATAATTAAGAACGTTACGCACATAGTGGATAACCTAGCAGGAACAGATGAAGTTAATGTGTATGCTATGGCTTTAGTTGTAAGAACGCATGCACTTCAAAAAATAACTGATATCTATGGCGATGTACCATATTCTGAAGCAGGTAGAGGTTTGAACGGCCAAGAATTTTGGTTCCCTAAGTATGATGCTCAGCAAGAGATTTACAGTTCTATGGTAAGTGATTTAAGAGAGGCTAGAGATATCATGAATGCCAGTGCACCTAATCCTGGAGGACAAGATATTTACTTTGGAGGTGATGTAGATAAGTGGAAACGCTATATTAATTCTTTGTTAGTGAGAATAGGCATGCGTATGTCTAATGTCGATGCTGGCTTGGCTCAAAGTGTAGTAGAAGAAGCTGTTAATCATCCATCAGGTACTTTCCAATCTAATGATGATAATGTAGTGGTTGTACATAATGATGCTGCTACTAATGGTAACTCTGCTGTGATCATCTCTGATGCTTACAGAAAACAAAATTCTAGAATTAGTAGCACTTTTATTGAGTGGATGCAAGCGACTAATGATCCTCGATTAATGATTGTTTCTGGTGGAGTAGGAGATCCTGATGATCCTTCAACTTGGGATTTAGATCCAGCGAATCAAGTGGGTATGCCAAATGGTAACAATGGCGAAACAATTGGAGATGCTGCAGTAGCACAAGGTATTATAGCTAGCGCTGATGATTATGTAGATAATAATATTTATTCTTTCATCAACCCGAAACTTTATGATTTCTCTGATCCAATGTACTTACTTACTTATGGTGAGTCAGAGCTTTTATTAGCAGAAGCTGTATTAAAAGGCTGGAATGTAGGTGGTACAGCAGAGGAGCATTTTGCAAACGGTGTAGCGGGTGGCATTCAGAAATGGGAAGCATATGATGCCACTTTTGCAGTAGATCAAGCAGGAATTGATGCTTACGTGGCAGGATTAGGTTTCGATGCCGCTTCTGATGGAGATAAATTAAGATTAATTGGGGAGCAATACTGGGCTGCTACTTTCTTAGATGATTGCCAAGAGAGTTATGCTAACTGGAGAAGAACAGGATTTCCTGTGTTAACTCCAACAAACTTTCCAGGTAATGAAACTGGTGGTACTATTCCAAGAAGGTTACTTTACCCTGTATTTGAGCAATCTGAAAACCCAGATAACTATGCTTCTGCAGTAGCTACTCAAGGTCCAAATACTTTTACTACCCGCATGTGGTGGGATGTAAACTAATGGGCAAAAGAAATCAATTAAGCTTTAATGATTGATTGATAATTTTTCATTTCATACGAAAGCCCACCCCAAAAGGGTGGGTTTTTTTGAAACTTTTCGAAAGTATTAATGTTCTTTGAAAAATAATTTTGATGAAGATTTTGAAATCAATCATTCTTCTATTTTCATAACTTTTGGCAAAGTTAAATGATGTCAAGGTTAATGTTTATCACCCCTAAACTATCCCATTATGATAGAAGATCATTTTGAAGAAAGGCTTTCTGCCCTAAATCTTGCCTATGAGTCACTCATAACTCAAAAAAATGAAAGACAAGAGCCAGGGAACGGTATATTTTACAGATACCAAAATCCGATATTAACAGCAAACCATACCCCTTTATTTTGGCGATACGATATCAATAAAGAACGCAATCCATTTTTAATGGAAAGGTTGGGCATTAATACCGTATTTAATGCAGGGGCCATGGAATTTAATGGAAAGAACTTAGTAGTCTGCCGTGTAGAAAGTGTAGATGTGAAGTCGTTTTTCGCCATAGCAGAAAGTGATAACGGTATTGATAATTTCCGTTTTTGGGATTATCCATTGGTGATGCCAGAAACAGATGACCCAGATATGAATGTCTATGACATGCGTTTGGTGAAACACGAGGATGGTTGGATTTATGGATTATTCTGTACAGAAAGGAAAGACAAAGATGCACCCGTATACGATACCTCTGCTGCTATAGCCCAATGCGGAATTGCTCGTAGTAAAGATTTAGTTTCTTGGGAGCGTTTGCCAGACTTAAAAACGAAATCTGCTCAACAAAGAAACTGTGTATTGCATCCTGAATTTGTGAACGGGAAATATGCTTTTTATACCCGACCTATGGATGGTTTTATTGCTACTGGTACTCGAGGTGGTATAGGTTTTGGACTCGTTGAATGCATAGAAAAAGCAGTAATTGAGGAAGAAGAGGTAATAGATGAAAAAACATACCATACTGTAAAAGAAGTAAAAAATGGATTGGGGCCAGCACCAATTAAAACAGAATACGGTTGGTTGCACATTGCCCACGGAGTGAGAAAGACGGCAGCAGGACTTAGGTATGTGATGTATGCCTTCTTATGTGACCTGAACGAACCACAAAAAGTAATTAAAAGGCCAGGTGGCCATTTAATAGCACCAGAAGGAATAGAAAGAGTAGGAGATGTTTCTAATGTAGTGTTTTCAAATGGATGGATATTAAAAGAAAATGGAGATATTTTCATCTACTATGGTTCATCGGATACACGCATGCATGTAGCAACCACTACTTTGCCTAGACTTTTAGATTATGTGATGAATACGCCTGAAGATGCTGGAAGGACAGCAGCATGTTTAAAACAGCGTATTAATATGATCAGTAAAAATTTAAAGGAACATCCTCACTTAGCATCGCAAAAAAACGAAAAGACTGAAGAAGCTATCAATATAGAGGTAAGATGATTTTAGGTATTAAAAAATATTTTCCAATTGCCCAATTTCTATTGGGTGTATTACTTGCAATCAATTGTTCTGCTCAATCTAATACAATAGATTTGGCTAATCCATTGATGGGTACCGATTCTGATTTCAGTTTATCTAATGGAAATACTTATCCAGCAATTGCCACTCCTTGGGGCATGAACTTTTGGTCGCCTCAAACTGGTAAAATGGGCGACGGTTGGTTTTATAAGTACGATGACAAAAAAATCAATGGTATCAAACAAACGCACCAACCAAGTCCGTGGATCAATGATTATGCAGCATTTGCCATCATGGCTACAACAGACAAGTTAGCTTTTAAAGAAGAAGAAAGAGCCTCTTTATTCTCTCATAAAGCTGAAGTTGTACATCCATATCATTATCAAGTTTATTTGGCAGAGTATGATGTAACCATGGAGGTTGCACCAACAGAAAGAGCTGCAAACTTTAGGTTTACTTTTCCTGATACAGATTCAGCATTTATTATGTTAGATGCATTCGATATGGGTTCGTCCGTGAAAATTATTCCTGAAGAAAACAAGATAATTGGATATTGTAGTAATAATCATGGTGGTGTGCCAGACAACTTCAAAAATTATTTTGTAGCTGTCTTCGATAAACCTTTTTCATTAACGAGAACATGGGTTAAAGAAGCGTTAAATTCGAATAATGAAGCGGAGGGAGAGCATACAGGTGCAATAGTGGGCTTCAAAACTAACAAGGGTGAGCAAGTACATGTGAAAATAGCTTCTTCATTTATAAGCCCAGCCCAAGCCGAAATTAATTTAAATCGGGAAATTGGAGATGATAATTTTAATACTACTTTAACAAAAGCAAAAAATGCATGGCAAAGTGAATTTGATAAAATTGAAGTAAAAGGAAAAAGCGAAAGTGATTTACGAACTTTCTATTCTTGTTTGTATCGACTTTTGCTTTTTCCCAGAACTTTTTATGAAATTGACTCAAACAATGAGATAGTTCATTATAGTCCTTATAATGGACAAGTATTACCCGGTTACATGTTTACAGACAATGGATTTTGGGATACATTTAGGTCCGTATTTCCATTTTTTAATTTGTTGTATCCTGAGTTGAATAGTCAGATTATGCAAGGCTTGGTAAATACCTACAAAGAAAGTGGATGGTTACCTGAATGGGCCTCTCCAGGTCATAGAGATTGTATGATTGGCTCTAACTCTGCATCGCTTATTGCAGATGCTTGGATTAAAAATGTAAGAGATTTTGACATAGAAACGCTTTATGAAGCTGTATTAAAAAATACTAAAGGGAAAGGTCCAGTTAATTCGGTGGGTAGGTACGGTGCTGAGTATTACAATCGCCTAGGTTATGTGCCATATGATGTAGGTATTAATGAAAATGCCGCACGTACTTTGGAATATGCCTATGCCGATTTTGCGATTATGCAATTGGGAATTGCTTTGGATAAACCTAAAGATGAAGTTGCCTTGTTTGCCGAAAGGTCTAAAAACTATCAAAATCTCTTCGATCCTGAGTATAAATTGATGAGAGGCAAAAATGAAGATGGTAATTTTCAAAAACCTTTTAACCCTTTTAAATGGGGCGATGCCTTTACCGAGGGAAATAGTTGGCATTACTCATGGTCTGTTTTCCACGATGTTGCTGGTTTGTCTACGTTAATGGGAGGGAAGGAGAGTTTTGCACAGATGCTTGATACCATATTCAATATGCCACCAATTTTTGATGAGTCTTATTACGGTTTTGTGATCCATGAAATTCGGGAGATGCAATTAATGAATATGGGACAATATGCTCATGGGAATCAACCGATCCAGCATATGCTTTATTTGTATAATTACTGTGGAAAACCCTGGAAAAGTCAAGCCATGGCCAGAAAAGTGATGGATAAACTTTATACCCCATTACCTGATGGCTATTGTGGTGATGAAGATAATGGCCAAACTTCTGCATGGTATGTATTTAGTGCTTTAGGGATGTATCCTGTTTGCCCTGGTACGCCAGAGTATGTAATAGGAAGCCCGCTGTTTGATGAAGCTAAAATTGCTTTACCAAATGGCAAGCAGTTAAATATTATTGCTCATGATAACAAAGCAGAGAATGTATACATCCAAGAGTTAGCTATTAATGGAGTTAAAACGGATAAGAATTATTTCAACCACTTTGAACTTTTAAAAGGGGGTGATGTAGAATTTAAAATGAGTGACCAACCAAATAAACAAAGGGGAGTGGTTGCAGAGAGTGCACCTTTTTCTATGTCACAGAACCCTTTGGCCACCGATTTAGATACAGAGAAATAATTATTTTATTCAGTACTAAGTAAATGGATATAATTAAATAAACTTTAATCCTTGCCAGGATGGCCCTTGCCAGGATGGCCCTTTCCAGGATGGCCCTTGTCAGGGAGGTCCTTACCAGGATGGTCCTTACCAGGGTTTGACTTATCAAGCTCAAAACGATTGCTTTATAAACAACTCTAGGGAGGGGTTTTGCTAAAACTTATTTCGTCTCATTACTTAGTAGCTATTGTTTAATAAATGCATTAAGTGTGATGCATTCTTCATCTGGATCAACAGGTCTTATGGTAAAATTTTCAATGGCTGCTGGTACAATAAAGGTTTGAGAATAATTCACTATGAATGGATCAAATTCAAAGTTTTCACTTTCTACAATAATTCGCTTTCCTTTAACAAGATTTATTACTTGAATATTTCCATTTGTATGGTGCGTTACTGGCTTAGTAAATATGTGTCGCCTTAGTTGTAATAAATTGTATAGCGAACCACCCAATTTTTCATCTTTGCAGCCATCTTCTTCGTGAAGTATTTCAACCTGATTGGTCAAACTTTTAGTAGTATGTTCTTTGCTTTCGAAGTCTAGTGCGGCAATACCATGTTTTTTATGGATATTGAGTAAAATTTCATCGAAGACAAATTCATTTTTTTGTTGCTGCCATAACCTATAGCTTAAAAAGTCGGGTGAAATTCCAACTTTCAACAATACACAATGGTGCCCTAAACTATGAGGTATGCCTGCCGGAATATTTACATGGTCATGCTCTTTTACTGTAATTTTATTAAAATACTGATTCGTATTGAGTTTTTTCTTATCAATTATCTTATCAATATCGTCTTTATTTATTGTGGCTTTAGTACCTAAATGAATATTGGCATTTTGACTGGTAGCCATTACATAATAGCTGTTTTCAGCAATGTAATTACAACCGTATAGATCTTTAATTTCTTCTGTATCTGGATCTACTTGTAAAATGAATTCATCTTTGCCAGCATCAAGGGTATCAAGAAAGCTCATCCTTATTGGTAATTCTGCACCAAACAAGTGATAAACTGTTTTGCCCAACATTTCTTTTGGATAGAGAAAAACAGCATTAATTACAGGAGATTCAAACAATATATCTCCGAAACTGAAGAGTATACTATTCTCTTCAGGCACGCAACTGTAATACCAATAAAAATCTTCTCCTGTTCTATTTGAATCTGGATTATCCCAAATTTGGGGATCAAAGAAAGGGGCTTGTATAAAAGGTGTTTGGCTAATTTTACGAAGTCCATCTCTTAAGCTACTACCCGATACCATTTTTGGCTTTTGCCAATTGTTTGTATCCAACACAAAATCAGCATTTTTGAAGATGCTTTTTTTAATTTTATTACCCAAATACCAGTCTATGAAAAACCCTCTGGAATAATGTTTTTCATATTCCTCTTCGCGGTTCGATAGTCCGAAGTTACTGATGTCCTTTCTGCGAAATCGTTGCTGTATTTCATACAATGACATATCGGCATATATAAGCAAATCGGGTTCAAAGAGTAATGCGGCGCCTACACCAAAAACCAATATAATTCCAGTATCTAGCTGCGCGATATTTTCTTGAATGGATTGTTTCTTTTTGTGTTGAAAAAAATCGTTGATATGTAAACCAGATATTCTTCCGAAAATATCATCTTCTGGAATGAATTTGCCTACCATTTCCCTTATTTCTTTCTCGTCTTTTAATAAGTCCACAGTAAGGCAAATAGCACTTGGATCCAAACCTTGTTTGAGCGCATTCAGATTAACTGATTCATAAGTGCCAGGATAGCAATCGATACAAACAACCGTCTTCTTTTTACCTTTTTTAGAAATTTGATCGGTTATTTGGCGTATGATGTTATCCCAACCTTCCCAACAGCAGGTAATGTTGGCGCACACATTGATTACTGGGGAAATATTTTCTTCGGCAGTAAATTCCTTGTTCATCTAGTTTATTTTAACAAATTAGCTAGTTACTCTTCATTGAATTTAAAACAAAATTGACAAAAAAAGTAAGATGATAAAAGAATAATCAAAAGAGATTCTTTGGAAATTATATAATTGAGGCGGTTTCTACCTAATGCATTACAATCTAAAATTTAATTGAAATAATAACTTTTAGGTATTTTTATATAATCTTAATTGGATAAAAAACTATGCTTCAAAAAAAATGGGGAACGCTTATTTACCTTTCTTTAATATAGACATATTATGTTTATAGATAGAATCGGAAATAAGAAATTACCGATTCATTTAACTTTAACTTTGGTTATTTTTCTTCCCAAATTTTACCATCTTCTCGAATAAACCAAGTAGCATTTTCATCGTTTATTTCTGCTATATACCAGTTTTTTCCTGTTGAGATGCTAAGTGAAAAATTATAATTGGTAGCAATATTTTTTGATAAATTAGCCGCATCATTGCTGTAGGCACCTGTTTCTTCAAAAATTTTGTTTTGCTTGTAATAAACCTCCCTTAAAAACTGCTTCGTAAATTCACTTTTAGGAATGGTGAAAGAAGTATTATTTTTTGGGTTTGCTTTCGAAAAAAACACATAACCCCATGTTTCTGGGCGATGCATATTTATTACACCTTGCGGTGACCAAACCCAGTTAAATTCTGGAAAGGTCTTACCAGTATTGGGATCGATACTTTTTTCATAGGCTCCATTTACCCAATCCTTTTTCCACTCTACTCTCGAAAAATTCATTCTCCAAAAATCACCATTGCTTGGTATTTTTCCATTAGGTGTACATTCTTTCAGCACTTTCCAAGGAAATGCCAATTCTACAGTCCAGCCAGTATCTTTATCTGTACCTTTATTTAAACTTCCTTGTAGATTAATCCCTTTTTTTAACCCTTTTATATCCCAACTACTCATAGCAGGCCCGCCATCACGATAAGGTTTTAGTAACATTAAATCCCAAAAAGTACCCTTGGCATTAATTTGAAATTCGAAGTAATTGTGGGTATCACCATCGGGATCAAAAAACACTTCAAAATTATTTTCTTGAAAAATCACCATATCTCTTTTGTCATAAGTTGCCCAAAGGTGAGGTTCTTCAAGCGATGCGGCAATATAAAGGTACTGGTCATCCCAAAGCATTTTTATGCGTGTATCGAATAGCGGTTTTGGTTTCTTTTCTCCTTCTATATCTTGAAATGACTCACTCCAAGCAATAGCTTGCCAAGCGGCATCATCCAACTTTCCATCTATAATTAGAGTGTCGTTTGTTTTAAAGCAAGTATATTTTTCAGGTAGATTTTGTGCGAAACAATTAATGTAAAAAATAATAGATAATGCAGCAGTTAAATAGCGTTTTAGAGTTTGCTTTGTCATGGAATAGTTTGAAAATATATCTGCAGATTAGGAATGACTATTTACCTTCCATTACTGGTAGGTGTTGTATTCAATTTGAGTAATTGGAGTGGTCCATTATTGACTGCTACTGCTATTACTTTTTCATTTTTAAGTTTTAGCCATCTTAATTGTTTTACATCATAAGGAAGCATAACTCCACTTTTATCTGCTTTAATTGCCTCGAATTGTAAACCCCCTTTATTTTTCAATAAAAGCCCTACACCTGCATCGCTCCTAGGTGTTTCTATTTCAGCTACATATAAATTGCCTGCGATTATTATATCTTTAAGGCCATCATTGTCTATATCTTCTAGCAGTATATCATTAATAGTAGAAATCTGGGCTTCATTTGGTAAAGCGATTTGCCTAAATTGTCCATTGCCGGTATTTTCAAAAATAGAAGAAGCAAAAGTTTTAGCCTCATAGTGAAGGGCATTTTTTAGCTTATCTTCTTCATAAACTTCTTCAAGTTCGGCGGCAGCAAACAAATTATAAGTCTCAAACTTTTTCTTAATTACCGGTACTTGTTGTGATGAACAGGAACGCCCCCTTAGTGGATAATGCGTACCATCATTGTAATAACCAAGTACAATATCTTTTGAACTGTTTCCATCAAAATCGTAATAATGAACATCAAAAGGTTCTTCAGGTGTGGTTTTATATTTATAATTTAATCCAAGATTACCAGCGACTAGATCTAAATCACCGTCATTATCTAGATCCGCTATTTCTAAACTGAACCACCATCCTGAGGTATTTTGCAAGCCACTTTCTGAAGTAAAATCAACAAATTTACCATTTGTCCGCTTCATTACTTTTATAGGCATCCATTCACCACTCAGTATTAATTCAGCTGTTTCGTCACCATCTATATCTGCCCAAACAGCATCTGTTACCATGCCTATATTCAGTAAATCTGGCGCTATTTCAGAAGTAATATCAGTAAAGACGCCCCCATTATTTTGAAGCATATAACTGTTTACTGGCTCAGGATAGGCGTGGGGTTTGTGCCTGCCACTTACAAAAACATCTTCATCACCATCTTTATCAAAGTCAAACGTAAGTACTTTACCGCTACTAATTGTAATCTTTGGTAAAGCATCAGCTTTTCTTTGGAAAGACCCATTTCCATCATTGATGTACAGCCTATCTTGATATAGTCCATTTCCAGCAGCATGGGCATTTCCACCACTGGCTACATATAAATCTTGGTCACCATCATTGTCAGCATCAAAAAACTGAGCACTAATGTCTTCACAAAGTCTATCTGTACTTGGTTTTAATGTGATTGATTCAAAAGTTTCATCTGGCTTTTGAATGAAAATATATCCTGATTTACCTGCCGCACCACCAACGTACATATCTTCCAGCCCATCATTGTTTACATCGGCAGTACTTAAAGCGGGACCAAACTGTGACATTTTATGGGGCAACAATATCTGTTTCTCAAAGTCATCGAAGTTGTTTTCTTCATGTGTAAAATTGATACCACTTTGAGCAGTTATGTTGGTAAATGTGGTTGATAAACTTTGGCTTTGCTTTTTATTAGCAGTTTCTATTTGCTTATCAATCAAAACTTGTTGATTGGCAGCAATATCATATTTTTCACTAACTGTTCCATCTGGCCAGTAAATTCTAAGTGTATTTACTTTACTTTCTTGTGCTAAACCAAAATGGGCAGTTTGCTCGCTGGTTGAATAAATGCCTCTAACATTCGTGGTTTCTATATACTGCTTTCCATTCGTCGTTACTATTTCGATACCTGTACCAAATAGATGTGCATTGTTGCCATCTGTTATTTTTACTCTTAAATAATTGTTTTTGGTATTTTTAGTAGCGTTGTTTTTATAAATGTAAGCCCTTTCATTTACATTATTTACCACTAAGTCAAGGTCTCCATCATTGTCTAAATCTGCATAAGCAGCGCCATTTGAGAACGTCTCTTCATTAAGACCCCAATCGTCTATTACTTTTTCAAATTCTAGGTTTCCTTTATTTTTATAAACATAATTTTTTAAAGGCACCGAAGGTAGCAAAGCGAGTGCTTCATCCAAATCGAGAATATCGAGAATGGTTACATCTGGGTCGTTCGGATTGGCTAGAATGTATGCATTTATTTGTTTAGTAACATATTGGGGAAATGTTTTAGCCGCATCGCTGTTTCTTATATCCCTTAATAAACCATTGGTTATGTAGATGTCTTTATGTCCATCGTTGTCAAAATCTGCAATCAAATTAGACCAACTCCAATCGGTAGAAGATATGCCTGCTAAGTGCCCAATTTCACTAAATTGATTATCTCCTTGGTTTAATTGTAATGTATTGTACATGTACTGGTAGTGGCCACCTTCATCTACGACTTTCCAGAATGCGCTGATATCCATACCGCTCATATTGGCTTTTATCCTGAAATTATCTTCAGCTACCATATCGAGCACCATAATGTCTAACTTAGAATCATTATTCATATCTGCAGCATCTACGCCCATGCTGTAGAAAGAGATATGTCCTGTAGCTTCTTTCACAATATCTGTAAAAGTACCATCACCATTATTTATATAAAGAAAATCGGGAGCAGCATAATCATTGGCGACGTAAAGATCTTGCCAACCATCTTTATTGAAGTCACCTGTAGAAACGCTGTTGGCAAAACCGGGTTTTAATAGGCCAGTTTGTTCAGTTACATCTGTAAATTTATTGCCCTCACCATTGTTCTGATACAATCTTGGGCTAAACTGGTCTTGTAATAATTCGGTACCGTTTAGTTTGGAATAATTGCCAGGGTTTGGTGGTTGATTGAGCAAAAAAGCGTCTAGGTCACCGTCATTGTCATAATCAAAAAAGGTGGTATGGCGGGTTCGTTCATCATCATCTAATCCATAATCTGTTGCAGATTCAGTAAAAGTTAAATCCCCATTGTTGATGTATAGTTTATTCTTTCTGAGTGCTGGAGATTCATCGTACAATTCTCTGGTTACATATATATCTGAAAAACCATCTTGGTTAATATCCACTACAATTACCCCAGAAGACCAACCACCATTGTCTTTTATACCTGCTTTTTTTGTTATATCTCTAAAATGAAGATTGCCTTCGTTGATGTAAAGTTTATCGGCAGAAAGGTTACCTGCAAAGAATATATCCTGAAGTCCATCATTGTTAAAATCGCCAACACCCACTCCTGCACCACCATAATAATTAGAGTATAAAAGAATGTTTCTTTCTTTTTCGTCTTTTACTTCATTTACAAAGTCTACACCTGATTCTTTTTTGCTCAATAAAGAGAATAAAGTTTGTGCTTTTGTATGAGAATTTGCTAAGAAAATTGCAAAAATGATAGTAAAATATATTTTCATATTTCAGGCATTTATTTGCAAAAATATGCAAGTTTTAGGTGTAATCCTGCATAAACCTGCATTTATTATACTATTTTAAGCAAAATAGCTGAGAATTAAAATCAATTATTTCTCTTGATTATGGTAGCTGACAAATCATTTAATCAAGCATTTGCAAAGCGGTTTTTATTTGATAAACTGGTCTTTTGCAAATTTTATTTCTGCATACATAGATGCTAGTTTTTCCCTCATCTAATTTATACTGCATAAAAGGGAGACTGCCTTCCGTTCTCCCACCAAACAATACCACATTGGGTAGATAATTCTTTGCCCATTCATTACTAAAATTCTCTGCATCTTCACCCACCAAGGCAATTTCATAAGGTTCTTCAACAGCCCAAATAAGTGAAGGCAACCAACTAGCGTGACTTATACTGTTTTCTAAAACATGAGGTAATGCAATCTTAAGCATTGTATGTGAAATTTCATGATATCTAGCTTCATCAAAATACCAAGCTAAGTTTTGCATATTACGGCACATAGTGCTGTTGGCAGATGGTAATATATTATCAATAATAGGAATTTGCTGTAAAAGGTCTTCTCCAACCTTTGAAGATGTATTGTTAGAAAAATAAAATAATTTACTGTTTGTATCTTGAAAATGAGTAAGCGTATATTCCAATAGGTCTTTGGCGGCTAATAAATAAGTTTCTTCAAAAGTGGCTCGGTACAAGGAGATATTGGCTTGTATTAAATAAGCATATTCTTCCAAAAAGGCAGGGATGGGCTCTTCTTGCTTAATATTTCTGGCTAATTCCCTATTTTCTTTAAAATATGTATTGAATAATGATGCATTGGCTAGTGCAGTTTCTAGATAAGTTTTTTCTCCAAAAGTTTGATAAGCATCAGCCAAAGCGGTAATCATGAGGGCATTCCAAGAAGTGAGTAATTTATTATCTATGGCAGGTGCTGTCCTCCTTTTTCTTTCATTCAATAATTTCTCTCTTGCTTCATTTAAAGAATTACTTTGTTGTGCAGAATAAGAGGTAGGGGAAATACTCAATATATTTTTACCTTGCTCCCAATTGCCTTCCGTACTTATCTGATAATAGGCATTAAACAGTTGATTTTGCTCACCTATTATTTTCTCAATTTCTTCCTTTTGCCATACATAATATTTTCCTTCTTCTCCTTCAGTTTCAGCACTTAAAGCACTGTAAAACAAACCATCTTCTGCTTGCATTTCTTCCATTAAAAAATTGATGGTTTGTTTCACAACTTGGGCGTAGAGAGGCTTCTTAGTAACCTTGTATGCATTGGTATATAATCGGATAAGTAGGGCATTGTCATACAACATTTTTTCAAAGTGGGGGATGTGCCATTGCTCATCTACTGCATATCTTGCAAAACCGCCAGCTAGGTGATCATATACCCCCCCTAAAGCTATTTGGTCTAATGTATTGGTCACCATTTTTAATGCATCAGCATTACCCTTGAAGTGTTGATATTGTAGAAGTGATTCTAATAACACCGGCATAGGAAATTTTGGTGCACCTTTCAAACCGCCAAATTCCAAATCAAAATTTGCTTGTATATTATCAAATATTTCTATCGATAAGGATTGGCTGAATTCTTTATTGGGAACATTAGTGTTTACAAAGTTTAATTCTTTCACCCCTTTTGTTAACATTTGGGCTTGTTGAATAAGCTGTTCTCTTTTAGTGGAATAGCCCTTATTAAATATTTCTAATGTTTTGAGCCATTGTTTTTTGGGTAAATAACTTACTGCATAAATGGGTTTACCATCAGGCAGAGCAATCGCATTAAGTGGCCAACCAGTTTCTTCAGCAATTAAACGAAAGGCATCCATGTATAATTGATCTATATCGGGTCTTTCCTCTCTGTCTACTTTTATGGATACAAAGTTTTCGTTCATAAACTGAGCAACGGTGCTATCTTGAAAGGACTCTTCTTCCATAACATGGCACCAATGGCAAGAGGCATATCCAACACTTACCAATAAAAGTTTGTCTTCATCTACCGCTTTTTGTAAAGCTTCTTCTCCCCACGGATACCAGTTAACTGGATTATATGCGTGCTGCAAAAGATATGGACTGCTTTCGTTTATGAGGGCATTCGCTTTTTTTTCTGTTTGCTGTGCTTTTGAAGTAAAAACTAAACTGCACAGCAGACAAATACTGATCAAGCAAATTCTTTGTATCGATTTATAACGCAGGCATATTTTCCTTGATAGTATGTTAATTCGAAGTTTCATAGCAGTATATCTTTTAGGTTTAAAACCTACTTGTAAAAATAAGGAATTACAAGGTTTTTTTGTTGTTTGAGCACTGTTATAATAGGTAATTCTTTTGCTGCGCGCAAGCTGAAATGATAAAGTTTTAAGCAATTAAAATCTAAAAATTGCTCTAATCAAATCTGCGCTTTGATTAAGTAGGAGATAAATTAGAGTAGTCTAAATTATTTTAACCATATTTTATTTGTGAATCATTTTACAAAAGAAAGGAATTGGTAAATAAACCTTGATTATGATAGCTTCTATATCTTAAATGGGCTGTAAGACCTGCCAATTTTAAGTTTTTGATCATTTGCTAATAATATGTATTCGTCTCTTTGGTTTTTTTCTTTACCAATAATTCTTGCTTTGTTTACCAAATATTTACGGTGTATCCGTACAAAATCAGGTTTCAATAAATCAGTAAATTTTTCCAAAGAGGCACGCTTGATAAGGGTTTTCCCATTTACATGAATTTTCAGATAATGGTCATCGACTTCAACCCAATCAATGTCTTTTGATTGAATACTCATTTCTTTTTTACCTAAATATGCAGTAATTATTTTATGTCTTGCCACTTTAACTTCCCTATTTCCATACTGTATATACAATCCGCAAGCTACCATTATGATAGAATGAAATAATGCTTCCCTTCCAAAATATTGCTTGGCATATTTACTGGAAGGAATAGAATCAAAAAAACCAAACAAATACATGGCTGAATTAGAGAGTAAAAAGAAAATGAACAAAAGAAAAGGGATAGATAAAAATACTCTTGGCCAATAATAAGAAGGGTTCTTATTTTTTGTTTTTTTATAAGCATATAAGATGAAAGGCAGGAAAGGTATAAAAAGTAAAACAGTACTTAAAAGGTATTTGATTGTTCTTGTAATATCATAACTAGCCCCATAGCCGTATCTTATGTAGTTTTGTATTAAGGCAAAAGCAAAGAATACAAATAAAGCAGCAATGGAACCAGTTAAAAACTTTTGATGCGCTTTAAATGTATCCTTCAGTTTCTTAGCAAACATATTTTTTATGTAAAAGTGGTTAACTAAGATACGTTAAATTGCTCTTTCAACTTTAACCAAAATATCCTTTAAAGTAGGTTTCTTTTAATCCTTTTGATTTTAGCCAATCAGCAAAAACCTCGTGCCCACCTTTGATAGCATGGTGTAATAAAGTAAACCCATGTGGCCCAGGTGCATTGAGTAGGTGTGGAAATTCTATAATTTGTTTTTTTATAAATTCAGTATAACCCAAAAAAGTATAATTAAACATATCAAGTCTAGCTCCCTTAGAAACTAGGTAATCAGCTATTTCTTTATTCCCTACATGTGATGCTCCCCCAATAGCAGTTTCAAAATCACCTCTTTTACTCTGATTGGTACAATTGATAATTTGAGGTTTTTCATCTAATATGTACTTCACTTTGTCCAAATCGTTATGCCCTGCAAAAACAAACTCCTTGATTTCTTCAAGACTGAAAGTATTATTATTTGTTTGAGCATTTAATCTAGAAATGGGGAAAAGAGTTATTCCCACACCAAGAGAAATTTTAGTAAGAAAAGTTTTTCGTTTCATTTTTTTTCTCCAAACCACTGAAATTTACCCTGCTTTTTAAAGACATTTTATAAATTATTCGTGAAATGGTATTTGATAGACGTGAATGCGCGAGTAAGTACTTTTTGCAACCATAAAAAATTGCAACTCAAGTAATAATTTTATAAAATCACTAATAAACTTTTTTAACCCACTAGGCTGGAACTACTATGAAATCATTGTTATCTCTGACATTTCTTTTTTTATTGATTAATTCTGTGTTTGCCCAAAGCAATTTCACGATGGAGACGGTAAAGTCTTATCCTTTTCCGGGTGGATTAACTACCTCGGGTAATAGTGATAAAATAGCTTGGGTATTTAATGAACAGGGTAAAAGGAACATTTATGTTGCAGAGGGCCCCGAATATACTGCTAGAAAACTCACCAACTATAACTTAGACGATGGACAAGAATTAACTAGTGTAAGCATCTCTGCTGATGGTAATTGGGTAGTGTATTTAAGAGGTGGTGAACACGGATCAAATTGGGATGATGAAGTCACCATGAACCCTTTATCAATGCCAACCCCGCCAAAAGTTCAAATTTGGAGTATCCCATTTACTGGAGGTGAACCTGTATTAATAGGAGAAGGAGCCAGTCCTGAAATTTCGTCAAAGAGCGATAAAATAGCCTATGTAAAAGATAAGCAAATCTGGGCATCGCCTATTGATCAAGCTGAAAAAGGAGAAAAAATCATGACCATGCGTGGTAGTAATTCTTCACCGGTATGGTCTCCAGATGGCAGTAAATTAGCCTTTGTTTCCAGCCGTAGTGATAGGGCATATATAGGCATTTATGAGGGGAATGATAAGCCTGTAGTATGGGTAGCACCAGACTACGACCGAGACTTTTCCCCAAGATGGTCGCCAGATGGAAAAAGCATAGTATTTATCAGAAGGCCAGGTGGTAGTTTTGAACCAGACCCTATTGTTGAACGCCAACATTCGCCATGGAAAATTATGCGCTATGATTTGGAGGGTGATAAAGTATCTGAATTATGGGAAGCACCAAAAACTTTAAGAGGTTCTTTGCCTAGAACTCACGGAGGTACCAACTTACATTGGGCAGATGGTAAAATTGTATTTCTTTCTTATCATGACGGCTGGCCACATTTATATTCAATGGAAGAAACTGGAGGTGAACCTACTTTATTGACCCCTGGTGATTTTATGGCAGAATATATTTCTCTAAGTCCTGACGGTAAATGGTTGGTATTTTCTGGTAATACAGGCTCAAACAAACACGACGAAGACAGAAGGCATATCGTAAAGGTTTCGGTAGCTAAAGGGGAAATGGAAGTAGTAACACCTGGCGTGGGAATCGAGTGGGCACCTGTTGTGATTGACAATGGAAAGTCCATAGCCTGTATAACTGCCACTCCTCAATTGCCACCATTACCTTCCATCGTACCTTTTAAAGGCGGAGAAATTAAACGTTTGGGTAGTGAACTCATCTCAAAAGAGTTTCCCCTTAAAAGTTTGGTAACACCGAGACAAGTAGTTTTTGGATCTACCGATGGTTTAGAAATTCATGGGACTTTGTTTGAACGAGAAGATATAAAGGGTAAAAAGCCGGCAATAATTTATATACACGGTGGTCCTCCACGCCAAATGCTATTGGGGTGGCATTATTCTTCCTACTATTCCAATGCATATGCTGTTAATCAGTATTTGGCAGATCAAGGTTTTGTGGTACTATCAGTAAATTATCGCTTGGGCATAGGCTATGGATATGAGTTTCATTACCCACCCAATACAGGTACAAGAGGGGCAGAAGAATACAATGACATTGCCGCAGCAGGAGAATGGTTGGCAGATTTACCACAAGTTGACCCAGAGCGAATTGGTGTGTATGGTGGTTCTTATGGTGGATATTTAACCGCTATGGCTCTTGGACGAGATTCTAGATTATTTGCTGCCGGTGTAGATATTCATGGTGTACACGACAGAACGGTGAATCGAGTAGGTCGCTATTTGTATCCTAACCAATATGAACAAGCTCCTGATGCACAATATGCCGCTGAGGTAGCGTGGAAATCTTCGCCAGTAGCCTATGTAGAAGGTTGGACATCACCAGTGCTCATTATTCATGGAGATGATGACAGAAATGTGTGTTTCGACCAAAGTACTGATTTAGTGCAAAGGCTTAGGAAGAAAGATGTAGACATGGAAACGATGGTCATAGTCGATGATTCGCATCATTTTATGTTACATAGAAACCAATTAAAAGTAAATAAGGCAACAGTCGAATTCCTGCAAAAGCATTTGCAAAGTAAGAGTAAGGGCAACCAGTAAGCAATGCGAGTAGAGTTTGACATAACACAAAATTTGATAGATGGCTTTGCCAAAAGTGTTAATAGTTCTTGGAAAGATGATGGCTTTTACATTGAAAATGCTATCATCAAAGATGGAGGAGCCATTTATTTAACTTTTGCAGATGAACTCGAATTTTACCATTTCAAAAAAGCACAGTTTTTAGAACCTTTACATATGTATGCAGTCAATCCAACCGATACAGATTGGCTGATGTTTCATATCAACTTGGCCAATACCAAACAAAGAAAAAGAGCGGGTATACAAGAAATAGAATTTCATAAATACGCACCTGCTGGTGTTCTATGTTATGGACCAGGTATTGATATTGTTACTGTAATTCCTGCGAATGTAGATACAGAAGTATGTTCTATTCGGTTTAATAAAAGCTTCCTAAAAAAGTATTTTTCTAAAGACTATTTTAAAAGTATAAGAGGGTTGCTTTACGATGATTTGGACAGTGAAATGGAAAACATACTACTGAAAGCATTGGATGCATTTGACCAACCTTTGCTTTGTCACGGTCTTGTGCTTCAGTTAATCCATTTATTTTTCAAAAAAATAGATAAGCACGAAGAAGAAAAGAGATTTAATAAGATTCACTCTGAAGATGTAAGTAGTATTTTTAAAGCTGCTGGACTTTTAAGAAACCCATTACAAAAAGAACCGCCAAAGGTTGCCCATCTGGCTGAAGCTGCTAACATGGGTATCACCAAGTTTAAATCATTATTCAAACAAGTTTTTGGAAAGCCCCCTTACAAGTATCATCTTAAAATAAGGATGGAGTACGCACAAGAGCAATTGTTGAATAATGGCTTAAGTCCTACAGAGATAAGCTATCAATTAGGTTATGCACATCCATCTAATTTTACAGAGGCATATAAAAAGCATTTCGGAACCTTACCGTCAAATTTATAGATTTCGACTTTTAGCAATAAAGCTCTGTCTTTTTCCATTAGATTTTATTTTTTTAAAAGCCTTACCTTGCATCTGTTCACTAAAATTATGGAATATGAAAAAAGTACAATATCGAATTATCGCTTTAGTAATCTTTGCATTTGGCATAACAAATAATTTACTTGCCCAAGAAAAAACACAGCAAGAAATCAATAAAGAAATTGCTAGAAATTTTTATCAGGATCTCTGGTTTTCTAATAATACAGAGGCTTATGGTAAATATGTAGCAGATACCTACATAGCTCATGATATTGGCGATAGGAAGGGGGTTACTGAGCCTGCTATAGAACAGAAAAATATTGCCGATTTTTTCTGGGAAAATGGTGATATGGAATGCCGATTCGATTACCAAATTGCAGAGGGAGATTTAGTCGCTACTCGTTGGATGGTCGATTTAAAACCTAAAACTATATTTGGTAAATTGGCTTTAGGAAGTGGAGAAATTCCCATTATTAATGTTTTTAGATTTAAAGATGGAAAAATTGTAGAATTATGGAATCATAGACATGATATAGATACTGGTCAGACCCGAATATTTGTATTGCAAGGCTTGTTAATTGGTTTACTCATTGCCCTTATACCAACAATTCTATATATTAAGCTAAAAAGAAAGATAAAGAAATTACAATTGAATTGAATTTAGATGTATGAATCGTAGGCTATTCAATAAAAATCTTTTAAAGTTAGTAAGCAGTTTTGCATTGCTAGAGTCTGTTTTTTATACAAATGCTTTCGGTAATAAAATAAAACCTAATGTAGAAAACTGGGCAATTAAGCTAAATGAATATTGCTTAGATTTGAAAAAGGAAGCTCTTTCTCTTAAAGATTGGCAACAACAAATAGAAGTGCTTTTAAATGAAGTGCCTTTAGAGGAAATCTTAAAGTTCATTGATTTTGAAAGATTAGCCAAAGGCATGAATATGCCAGATTTAGGTGTTACTACTGCTTGGGTAAATTTTCCTAAATTGGCTGGGTTACCTGAAAAAACAGTATTCATCAAAAAGATTTTTGGAATGCAGAAAGACCGAGCCATTATCCCGCATGGACATAGTAATATGGCTTCTGCACATTTAATACTAAAAGGTGAAATGCATCTGCGGCATTACGATAAAGTTAGCATTGAAGGTAATCATATGCTTATAAAACCTACTATAGATAAAATTGCTACAATAGGCACTAGCTCTTCCGTTTCAGATGAACATAACAATGTACACTGGTTTATTGCTAATTCTGCTACGGCTTATACCTTCGACGTAATTATGTTAGACTTACAAGGCGAAAGTTATAACATCCATAATTTAGATATCTACAAAAAAGAAAAATTAGGAAATGGCACACTTAGGGTACCATTGCTAGATGTTGACACTGCCTTAAAAAAATATGGAAAGCATTCACATCATTAATAGATAATCAATCTCATTTTATAAAAGGATTGCTTAAAGATTCATTAGTTATGAAACTACTATCTGTTAGTGTCTGTAAAAAAGCAATAAGTGCTTGTTGCTCACTTTCTTCTAAATGGATTCCCAATTGCCCCTCTTCATTGATGAGTAATGAATCAAGGGTCTCAGCATATTTAATTCCTTTGCTGTAATGTTTCATTACTTCATACAAATTTCCGAATCTACCATCGTGCATATAGGGAGCGGTCAAGGCTATATTTCGTAAAGTTGGGGTTTTAAACTTCCCCATATCTTCTTCCTTTAAAGTAATTCTGGCCCTGCCTTTCCCTACAGCTTCTGGATCTGTTGGGAATATACTATCCAAACCATTGTTATGATATTGGAAATCTGTGAAAAAGAGACCAGCATGACAACTACTACATTTTTCTTCAAATAGTAATTTCCCTTTAAATTCTAGTGCAGAAAAATATAAATTATCATTCGTTTTATCCGCCTGCATAATTTGGTCATAACGAGAATTATCCGATATAAGCGTCCGTTTAAACTGTGCCAAAGCCCTAGCTATAAAAGCAGCATGAATCGTATCTTGCTTAAAAACCTTGTTGAACCGTGCTTTGTAATCAAACCTTGTATTTAGTTTCTCAATCAATGCTGGAATATCTGCGGCCATTTCATCAGGATGTGTTAAAGGAGCGAATACCAATGATTCCAAATTTTTAGCCCCTCCATCCCAGAAAAATCCATTATGCCAAGCTAAGTTGATCAGACTTTGCGCGTGGCGTTCCAATGGCTTTCCCGTGTTGCCCCTGTTAGAAAGTGCGATACCATCTGAAAAGGAAAGTGATTGCTGGTGACAAGTAGCACAGGAAATATTGCCTTTTGCAGAAAGTATAGGATCATAAAAGAGCATCCTGCCTAGCGCTACACCCTCAACCGTAATTGGGTTTCTTTCTGGATAAGGTATCGTATCAACCCAGTAAGTTCCTTGCTTAATATATAATGAATCTGTCTCTTTCTTTTGCTTACAGTTTGAAAGAAAAACTAGTATTAAAAAAGTAAAGCTAACAAGTTCTGTTATCCCTTTTATCTTCAAAACCACATGGATTAAAAAATGGCTTCCTGCCTAAACAGGAAGCTTTAAATTTAGTTCATTTGGGAATTTGAGACTGTCTGTAACTCAAACATATTTTGATAGGCATTTGCCACAATTGTTGCTTTATCGGCAGGGCCTAACATGATACCCGTAAAAGTTTTTACTGGTTCAGAAGGTGGAAAATTCAAACCGATATCATTTAAGTCGATTTCCTCAAATATCTTGTCTGCCATAATGTTGAACGATATGGCAGTCTGCATTTCACTATTGATGGTGATACTTTGAGGAAAAGTAAGCTCTACTGTCCTGAAATTATCGTCAGTACCTACATGCAAAGAAAAATTGATATCATTATTTTCATTATCGTTAAAGTAAGTTCCATCCCATCTAATGAATTTATAGCCTGAAGCCCAGCCCCAATCCATACCGATGCCTGCTTGTAAATCACCCTTTTCATAAGTATCAGTATTGGCATTGGTAGTTGGGTCCACACCCACCGAAAACTTGATACCTGTATACATCCCTACTGGAATATCTTTTATTTCGATATCTTCTCTAATTGCAGAAGCAGCATTTCTTTGGCCCATAATGTAATAGCTATTGGGAATTAGATAAGATGCACCAGTATTGTCAATAAGGGTAACATTACTGATAATGTATTCGAATCTGGTAAAGTTTACCTTATCGCCATTGGCTGAAGTGTATTCATCACTTAATGTAATTGATTCATTAACAAACTTATTTTCCATGGAGATGGTAATTGTACCCTGTTCTGTTACAGTGTCCATATTATCGGAATCTGAACAAGCAGAAAAAAACAAACCAAAAAAGATAGAAATATAAATATGATATAAAATATTTTTCATGAATTGTGAAGTTAAATACTTGTAAAACATTTAAATACTTAATTATACCCTTGAATGATCACACACGATTTTATAGGGTTACCCTAGATTTAAATACTCCAATTAATGGTTGAAACTATGCTTAAATGAAATCAATTAAAGCAAGATTTCATGTATAGAATCAACTATCAAATGTTCGTATTATTGATAACACACTTAACTAAAATCCTGTTACATCACAAAATCAGATAATTCAAATTAAATAACTAAGTGCTAAAAGGAAGTATTAATAAATAGGAGGGCGGAAGGGTTTATCTATTACATTTCTGATATAGAAATTTTTCACATGGTTAAAGTGATTTTCATTGTAAACAAATGAAACCTTAGGAATATTGATTGGCTGTAATTTCTGAAATAAATCTAATTTATAGATTGCCCCAATGTATTTTTCAGATTTTTCCTCTTTGGTTTTATTCAGGTTTTTATTGAGGAAACATTTACCATTACAGTGTATCTCAGGTTTTGAAATATTTTCGCATAAGTATTTCTCAATTACCTCTTTATTGCTGTTGTAACATGAGTTGACCAAAGTAAATCGCATGCTACCAACAAGCAAGACAAGAGAAAAAAATGCAATATGATAATGTGTTTTTTCCAGCTTTAATTAGTTTTCGACACTAGTAAGTGAAAAAACATTTTTAGTATAATTGGTGGCTACTTTGTTTGCTACAGTATCGAACATGACAACATTGTTATTATTGAAATTGATGGTTGTTGGTTCGGTGAAAATCTGTGAAACTTCCACATCTATATTAAAAACAGCTTCCTCATTACTGCTAATAGCGATATCATTATTTGTGGGTAAATTAATTCGCTTGTAATTAGAATCTCCACCAATATGGAAAATAATACCTGCGGTTTCCTGGCTTTCCGTTGTAAACTTCCCTTCTAGTAATAAAAACTTATAACCCGTGTTCCAGTCCCATGCCATGTTATTACTAGGATCTAATGCCCCAATATTATCTAAAGAGTAGTTCTGCGCATTATCTACCCCAATGGCAAATTCAATTTCATTATAGTTACCTAAAGCTACATCTGGAATTTCAATTTCATAGATATGAGACTCAGGAGTCCTTTCAACTAAGTGGTAGCTTTCTGGCTCGATAAATAATTCACCAGTATTTGTATTCCTTAGCTTTACATTGCTCAAATAAAACTTAAATTCAGAAACAGTATATTCGTTTCCTGCTGCATTGGTGTAAGAACGCTTATCTAATTCAAGTGGCTGGTTATCATTTAATAAGTTAATGACCAATTTAGCACTACCAGTAATGTTTTCTTCACCTGTATCATCACTGTTATCGCAGGCAGTTACATAAAACAATAGCAATGGGAAAACAAAGAGTTTAAGGTACTTCATAGCATTAATTTTTAAATGGATCAGAAAAAGCTGTGTTGGTTATAAATTCGTTATCAGTAAGCATATTTAAAAAAGCAAGTATTGCTTCTTTTTCATCATCGGTCATAAATAGTTTTACCGGGTCACCAGGGGAGCGCAATTCATTACTCGCTTCAATAATTAATGGATCTAGGGTTGCGCTCATTCTTATATGTTGGTCGTAATGTTCAAGTACTTCTTCTAAAGTATTAAAACGCCCATCGTGCATGTATGGCGCAGTGAGTGCGATATTTCTTAAAGTAGGAGCCTTAAATTTCCCCTTATCTGCACTGTTGCCAGTTACAGCCTCAAGTCCACTTTTAAGTCCATTGTCATCATCTAGGCCATTGTTATGAAAACCATTGAAGTTATTTAAATCTCCACTAGTTAGAATGTTTGTATGGCAATCTCCACAATTTCCTCCTCGTAAACCTATTTGCGCAATAGGATGGGTAAAGAATAAATCTATGCCCTTCAGTTCTTGTGAAGTTGGCGTATAATCACCCTGTAAATAGGCATCATATTTTGAGTTGGAAGAGATAAGTGTTCTTTCAAATTGGGCAATAGCTTTACCTATATTTTCTGCTGTAATTATTTCATCGCCAAATGCTTTATTGAACATCTCAGGATATTCTGTGGTATTTTGAAGTTTAGCTACTGCTTCATCTAAACTTTGGTGCATTTCAATGGGGTCTTCTATAGGAATAAGTGCTTGCTCTTCTAAGCTGCTCGATCTTCCATCCCAAAAGAATTTTTCATTCCATAATAAGTTGGCAAGAGACATGGTATTAAATGAGCCCTCTATGCCATCTATACCTTCACTAAATTGATTGCCATCGGTAAAAGCCTTTGACTGTAAATGGCAAGAACCGCAAGACATGGTATTATCTCCTGAGAGCTTTTTTTCATAAAACAACATTCTTCCTAGTGCTATCCCCTCTACAGTCATAGGGTTATCTTCAGGAATTTCGAAGTTGCTCCCAAAGTAAAAGGGAGCTTCTGCTTCCAAATCATAAGCAGTAGGGAAACTGACAGAAGGTTCTTCAGTATCGTCACATGAAATCCACAAAACAGATAAGAATAATAATATACTCAGTCTATTTAAAAAGGTATTTATCAATTTCACCAAAGTTGATTTATATGAAAATCTTTATTCATCAAAAATAATTCAATAATGCAGTATTTTTTGATTGCTTAACGGATATTTAATATTGAAGTGAATCAATTGAAAAAGAGGTGAATACATTAGCTGTATAGTTGTCTTTTTCGAAGAATATACCGATATCTCCATTTTGCAAAATAGTCATTGATGAATAAGCAGCTAAACCTGAATAAATTGTCTTTTTACCTGTCCAAGTTTTGCCATTATCATTACTAAAGCTTATTGTTAAATGTTCACGTTCTTTTTGAGATGCTAGATTAGAAAATAGGAGCAAAGTTGGTTTGCCTTTTTGAGTAGGATAGACCAATATACTAGCGTTGCAACCAGGATCAATGAGTGCGGAGTCTAAGTAAGTTTCCCATTTTTTACCTTGGTTGCTGGATGTGTGAATGTATCTATATCCAGCCTTATTCACACGGCTGTTTACAACCCAATTTCCGTTGGTGAGTTCCACAATTTTGGACTCATCTGCTGGCTGAAGTAGCTTTTTATTCACAAACCAAGTTTTTCCATGGTCATTACTTCCAAAGACAAATACGCCTTTGTCTACATTCACCAAGGTATGTAACAAAGTTCCCGCTTTAGTTTGAATGCCTCGACCAGAAGTAATGAATTGGAAATCTTTAAGATGACTCGGTAAAGATATTTGTTCGGTAATATCTACAGGTTTACTCCATGTTTTGCCATTATCTTTACTTTTGATATACCTGAAATAATACACATCCTTTTCAGTATCTAAGTCCATAAAGTTGAAAAAGAGGAAAATGGCTTTCGTTTCTTGATCTACTATGAAAGAGGGATCAGAAGCCGATTGCCCCAAAGGGTAATCTACAATTCTTTCTATGGGTAGCCATGTTTTGCCATTATCTGTACTTCGCCTTAATACGATATTAATATCTCTATTCCATTTTAGATCACCACAGGAAGGTACTCTTTCGTCAATGGCGGCAATAAGATCTCCGTTTGGTGCGGTGCTTAATGCAGGTATGCGGTAACAAGCTACCTCCTTATTTTGGTCTGAGTTAAATAATGATTGAAACTGTAAGGCATCTTGGGCTGTAGCTGGCCAACGACAAACAGTGAAAAATATCCACCAACAGTATTGAAAAAATTTAAGCTTGTATTGCATCATTTATTGGCTTTAAATTTTAAAGTATTCTTACTACTGAATTCCTTAATTGAAAGGTATAAAAATCATAAATGTTCTGCATTTTTTTACAACGTATTTCCCTTACGTTCTAAGCGCTTTCATTTGCTATAAATCAACTCTAAGGGCTAAACCACTAGCAAAGTATTTCATCACTCTTTAAATCTTGAAAACTATGGTAGTAACCGTAAAAGACGAAACCTTTACTGGTAAAATTTTACATGAACTTGAATTAGAATTTCAAACTGAAAAAGTAACAGTTAAGGCAATTATTGAAGCGCGGGTAAAGCAAGAAGTAAATAAGTACAACCAACATTTACCTGATCGATTTATGGGATTGGTTCAACCTACAGAAAAAGAAAAGATGTTGAACAAGGTAGGACTCAAAAGCAAGAAGCCTCCTGAAATTGATGCAGAAAAACAAATCTATGTGGCTTTGGAAGCATTTTCCAAAAATGGCTTTTTTGTTTTAGTAGATGACAAACAGTGTGACTCATTGAACGATGAAGTATTTCTAAACGCAAATTCTAAAATCAGTTTTTTAAAATTAACACCCTTAGTAGGCGGATGATATGGACTTATTAAATATAGTAAAACAGCTTATTTCCGAAGATGGACCAGGGACTTCTGAGTTTGTGCAAGTGATTAAAGAGGGTAGGAATGAATATAAAAAGAATAATAATAACAACTGGAATGTATACATCAGTGAATTAGAGGTATATAAGCAAAAAGTAAGTAAATGGGATAATGCTAAAAAGGTGGATTTTATAGTCTATTGCATGGGACAGCGGTACAATTACAGCAAAAGGCTTTTAGATTATCATATCAGTCAAGATTTATCGAAAGAAAACTACATAAGGGAAGAATTCATTATTTATCTGCTTAAAAAGAAGTTAATGTTGAACGAGACGCTTAACGCTGTGCTAATTAATGCCTATTGTAAGTTTTCTAAAAGGGAAGAATATGCTTATTGCAGATGGCCAATTGGCTATTTATTGAGAAATTTATTAAGTCAATATAAAGGAAAATCTATCAATGAAGACCTTAAGAAGTCATTAAAAAGGCTGCGCGATAAGTTACGAGCTAGCGATAATTACTACCGACTAAAAGAAAATCAAAATCAGATAAACATTATTGACGAGATTCTTTTCTATTCAGAAAACCCACTCGACAGCGTAAAGCCAGAGCTGTTTATTGGCAAAGATGCCTTCGCATTTTGTGCTAATAAAGTAATTGAAAAGCTTCCGAGTGAGCTAAGGGTAATTTGGTATCAACTGATTGCACATGCTAAAAAAGCGAATGGTGGAAAACCGACCGCTAAGTATTTAAAGGAAAGTGCCCAGCTGATAGATCAATTAGGAAAAAACCATTTTAAAAAGGTAGTACATGCTTGGTTTAAATTTATAATTGAACTCAAGGAAATCGTGAACGAGTATACCCGATCCTATAATGGAACTGCTTATACAGAATACAACAGTGAATTTATTACCTCTGTAAATACAACAGGAATTAAAGGCTTTGTATGGATGAGTTCCCAATTTCACGATAAGCAAACCATACAATTACTCAGCGATCTAACAGTAAGATGTTTTAAGAAAATTCCTGGAAAAGGGCCAGCTTCTATTGGTATTGGCAACGCTTGTATTTTTTCACTTTATAAATCAAAAGGCCTAGATGGCATTGGGCAGCTATCTAGGTTAAAGCTAAAGGTAAAGCAGGCCAATACACAAAACCTTATTCAGAATTATCTTTTAAAAGCGGCTGAAGAAAAAGGGATTTCAGTGCATGAAATTGAAGACTTAGCAGTAGATGATTTTGGCTTACAAGAGGGTAAATTGACCATTCCTTTTGGCGAATACAAAGCACTATTAGAAATTATTGGTGTCGGTAAATGTACACTTGTGTGGGAAAAAGCCGGTAAAATACAAAAATCTGTACCTGCTGTGGTAAAGCAGAAATATGCCGAAAAACTGAAAAAACTCAAAAAGACCAAAAAGCAGATTGAGCAAACCATTTCTGCGCAAAGAGATCGATTGGATCGAATGTTTCGACAAGACAGAACTTGGCGTTGGGAGGTATTTGAAAAACAGTTTCTCAACCATGGGCTTATGGGATTCTTATGTAAAAAACTGATTTGGTGTTTTGATAAAAATCAAAAAGAAACGGCTATTTATTACAAAGGCAAATGGCAAAATGAAAATGGTGAATTGCTTGAATTTGATAAAAATAGTACGGTACGTTTATGGCATCCAGCCTTAGCAAATGTAGAAGAGGTGCGTTTATGGAGAAATTTTATGATGGAAAATGAAATTACTCAGCCATTAAAACAAGCATTTAGGGAAGTTTACTTGCTTACCGATGCAGAAATCAACACCAGAACCTACAGCAACCGTATGGCGGCCCATGTACTCAAACAACATCAATTTAATATGTTGGCAAAAGGCAGAGGCTGGAAATACTCGCTCATGGGTTGTTACGACGATGGTCGGTATAACGAAGCAGCGGAGTTGTCTCTCCCAGAATTTGACTTAAGAGCAGAATATTGGATCAATGAGCTGAATACCGAAGATGCTTTTAACGATACTGGTATTTGGGATTATATTACTACCGATCAGGTTCGGTTTATCAATACCCATACTAATGATGTAATGGAACTGGTAAATATACCTGCCATTGCATTATCAGAAGTGATGAGGGATGTGGACCTTTTTGTAGGAGTGGCGAGTGTAGGAAATGATCCTGCATGGCAAGATAGTGGCGGTTTGCCTGTTTACCGCGATTATTGGCATAGCTACTCTTTTGGAAATTTAACGGAAGTGGCCAAAACCCGAAAAGAGATTTTAGAAAGATTGTTGCCAAGACTAAAAATTGCGAATGTGGCCACCATACAAGATAAGTTTTTAGTGGTAGAAGGGAAGGTACGCACTTACAAAATACATATAGGTAGTACCAATATTCTTATGGAACCCAATGACCAATATTTGTGCATTGTGCCCGACCGTTCTAAAAAGAATAACACCCACAATTTGTTTGTACCTTTTGAAGGCGACAACGGGCTGTCACTTATTCTATCCAAAGCTTTTTTACTGGCAGATGATGATAAAATTACAGATCAAACGATTCTATCTCAGATTGGAAGGAGATGGTAAAACTTGATTCGAAGCATCTCTTTTAAGCGCCTTATTTGGGATGATGATTTTATCTTCCAATAGCTTAGATCCTAAAATTGGAATAACAACATTTTGTTGTTATTTCAAGGATTTGTGATTAATTAGATAAAATTAATATCGAAAAATTATGGAAGTAACGATTTGGTTATCCTTTGTTGGAACAGTGATCATTTTAGCAATAACACCTGGACCAAGTGTATTATTAGCGACAGCAAATAGCATGAAATACGGAAAAGGAAAAACACTTGGAACAATAGCTGGAGATTTAACAGCAAATCTTTGTCAAATAATTCTCGCATCAATTGGATTAGCAACAATTGTGATTTCTTCTGGTGAATTGTTTCAAATAATTAAATGGTTTGGAGTGGCTTATTTAATTTATATGGGGATAACTAAAATTATTGCTAAGCCGCAAATAGAATTATCAACGGATAACACAGAAGAAAGAAGTTTTTCAAAATTATTTATTGAGGGGTTTTTGATGTCCGCAGCGAATCCAAAAGCCATTATCTTTTTTGCTGCACTTTTTCCATTATTTCTAAACGATATAAACCCAATAATTCTGCAAATTCTAATACTATCAATTACCTTTTTAATCATTGATGGTCTTTCATTGTTTTCATATGCTTTCTTTGCTGAGCAACTGAAATCTTATCTCGAAAATCAAGAAAAAATTCACTTGCAAAATAGAATTGTAGGTGGATTATTAATTCTAAGTGGAATAATGTTATCCATGGTGAAAAGGGCAAATAATTAGATAAGGATACTGCACACAATTCTCATATACCAGCCAGTTAGTCAGAATTAGAACTGAAATTATATGAATAATCGATTTTTACTTTTTTATTTATTCGGTATAATCTTTTTGACAATATCCTGTGCAGATGATGACGAGATAACACCTGAATTGGGATTAAGCGAATCAGAATTTGAAGTAATTAGTTATTTTAAAGAAGTAGCATTAGGATTTGAAAATGGCAACTCCTCTGAAATCACTAGGAAATGGGGTTCAAATATGAGAATAGTTGTTAGAGGAAACCCTTCTGATGCAAATATTGAGACTTTAGAACAAGCAATAAGTGATATTAATGAACTAGTAACGGATGATTTTTCGATAAAGATAGTGAGTGACTCTAGTTTCTATAACTGTTATATTTTTTTTGGTTCAGGCTTAGAATTCTTGGAAATTTTTCCCGAAGAGGAAAATAATGTAGACATCAACACCACAGGATACTTTCATGTTTGGTGGAATAACAATATAATAAATAAAGCAAGAATCATCATTAACCCTTTTATACTAAATTCAATCCGACAAAAGAGTGTCATTTTGGAAGAGATTACTCAAGCCATAGGGCTAGGAAATGATTCACCTTCGCACCCAAATTCCATTTTTTATGAGACATCGATAAATCCAGGATATGCTACAGAGTATGCAGTTATTGATAGGGAATTGATTAGATTATTATACCATCCAGAAATGACTGTTGGACTAAATGAAAATCAAGTAGATGAGGTTTTGCGAGATATCCTAAATAAAGAATAAAAGCATATAATATTAGCTATAATTCATTGTGGTTTTAACCTCACCAAATTGAAAATATTAATCAACATCAAATGAAAGCGGGGATTGGAAATCATTGACCAATTAATGCACTAAACTAATATCAGGAAAAGAGTAATTCTACTCTTCAAACGCTCATAAACAGGTCGTTTTTTTAAGTGATTAGGATTAAATAAAGTAACATTTCGACATAAACAAATATTCCCCAATTCTTACCATCATAGACTTGTGTAGAAATCACCTTTGTCCACATGATTATTTTTATGCCTACCATTTTTCAAGGTCATCATTCCATAGGAATGAAACTGTTATAAATAACCTTGATCTTATATAGATAAAACCTCGTAGAGGTGAAATTTCTATCCATACATAGACTGGTCTTACACCCCTAAAGAGGTTTGTGTTAATGCTTTCTATTAAATGAATTATCATAATAAGAATCTTACGGAATCTCAATCAAATAAAAGTGATACCTTATTTTGTCAAATCTCCTGATAATTACTATTTGAGCACTAATTTCACTAGCACAAAAAAAATCTATCAAAATGCGAACGCCCCTAATTTCTTTGTTGCTCCTAATATGCGTCATAGCATGCAATAAACGTGAAATCTCTTTATCAGAATCAGTTCCTGAAATAGATAAGACCAGAGAAGCCAAAATTTTGACAGCCTTTTTTGGCTTAGATAACGGTTTAACTCAAAGAGCAAGAGGATTGTATATAAATGCCCCAGGAAAAGATGGGATGCCCCTCGTGTTTTCATTAGAGGTTGACCCTGCCACCCTAAATGAAACTGACTTTAAAGTTGTTACTAAAAACGGGAAGACATTCGAAGTAGAAGCAGTAACTTTATTACCAGCCGAAGAAGCATTTGAACTTAGAACTGCTTTACTGATAGGTGAATATGGCAATCATCCTGATAACCCACCGGTTTCGGTTAAAATTGTAGGGGCATTAATGAGTAGAACTGGAGTTAACTTCAAAGGGCAAAGTGCTCATGTAATTCCATTAGAAAAGGGACCAATTTTGAGTTATGCTGAATATTTTACAATCGATGAAAGCTACCCATATGTTGAAAAAGGAGCTGGTTGCGATTGCCCGAAAAATGAAACCACAACCGTTGTAAAAGCAGTTTGGTCAGGAGGAGTGAGAGCAGTAAATGGAGAAGAACTCGGAGAAAATGAACTCCATAATTTTAAGGTAACCCTAGTACAAGGAACAGATACTTTAACTGTAACCCCTTTCCAATTAGCAGACTTAGGTGATAATGACAACAATACTGACCTTTGCCTCAAAGAATCAGGTATTCCTATTAGCTTATCAGTCAAAGAAAACACCGCTATTGACCCTAGGGATGACAAGAATCCCAGAACAGAAATTGAGGTTGTAAGTAGATGGTGAGCAGTATCCAAGATTTGTAACTTTCCAAGAAAATAATCAGCTTTCCCTTATTTTATCCAAAGCCTGTTTGCTAGTTTAAGATGATATATAATCGATAGAATGATTTTGTATTAAATTGGGAGAGGGATGTTAAAGTTCGATTTATTAGCATAGAAACATCCAAAGGATTAAGGTAAAAACGATTTCATGTTTGTCATGGTGAAGACGAGTATGATACTATTTTTTTACTACTAGCATACATATTGCTTCTTTATGTTCGATTGGTTTTAGTCTGTAAGACATATACTACTAGAAGCTCTCAGCAGGTTTGAATTGAACCATTTTGCTTTGAGTCAAAGTTTTATATTTATCGATTTCAATAAATTATAATTGTCTAATTCGAAGAAAGCCTTAATTTTACCTAAGGTGTTTCACCTTAATTTTTTAAGCTAAAATAACATGTCGAGATTACTGTTTTTCTCCACTTTATTTCTAATGATACCTATTGTACTAGGTTCGCAAAATAAGCTTACAACCAGCAAATACAGTTTGTATGTTTTTGAAGGATCGGATTGGTGTATGAATTGTCGAAGATTGGAAAAGAACGTACTTTCAGATGCGACATTCAAGCAGTTTTTAAAGGAAGAATCAATAGAACTGATAAAAGTAGATTTCCCACAAAGAAAGAAGATGAGCGCTGAACAAGTCAATAAAAATGACTCCTTGGCTCAATTATATAATTTTGAAGGAGGATTCCCAACAGTAATATTGAGTAGGGCAGATACGCTTTTTTTTAAGGAAGTACATTATTATGATGACGACTTTCTTTCTTTTCAACAAAAAATCTTTGAGGAGATAAAACATTTGGAATGAAAGTATTCAAAGTATCCAAAAAGTTGATGGGTTGTTTTTTTACCTTGGGGCTTTTATCTAATGATGAAAAAGAAGCCCTTGAACTTTTACAATTGGGTATTCAAGAAATACAGCGTATTGAACAAATATTTTCTGAATTTTTACCAGATTCCATAGTCACACGAATCAATTTAACTCAAAAGAATCAATCTATTGCTGTTGGTAAAGAATGTTTTGAGTTAGTTGAAAGGGCAATGAGTATTAGTCAACTCACCAAAGGTGCTTTCGATATTACAGTAAGTCCCTTAAAGGCATTGTATCATTTCAAGAATCAAGATTTCACAATGCCAACAAAAGATATAAGAAAGAAAGCATTGCAAAATGTAGGTTTTCAATACCTTAGGCTTAACAAAGCAAGTCATATGATTCACAAAAAGAGAGATATCAAAATAAGTTTAGCTGCTATCGGGAAAGGCTATGCTTCGGATAAGGTAAAAAAGCTATGGAAATCTATGGGGGTTACTTCTGGCTACATTAATGCCAGTGGAGATTTGAATGCTTTTGGTAAAAATGCGGAAGGAGAATTTTGGAAAATTGGTATCGTAAATCCTGAAAAAAAAGAAGTGCCTTTGTTTTTTATCACTTTGGAAAATGCCTCAATTGCTACCTCTGGGGATTACGAACAACATTTTATGTATCAAGGAGAAAAGTATTCCCATAACATCAGCCCTTTTAATGGTATGCCGATAAAGGGCATTAAAAGTGTTACAGTGATTTCGCCAAGTGCAGAACTTTCAGATGCTTTAGCAACAGCAGTATATGTAAAAGGGGGAAGAGAAGGAGTGCAATTTATCAACGAATTGCCGAAAACCCATTGCATTATTATTAATACGAACAATGAAATTTTATTTTCTAATGATTTAAAATATGAGGCTGTTTAGTTTAGTGGTACTTTGTTGGCTGTTTCATGGCTGCACTACGGTAAAACCCTACCAAAGGCAATTTGTAAATGATACAGAAATGCAGATGGAGGGAGGGCAAGGTTTTTTAGATTATGTGTATTCGATAAGAGAAGGTACTGTTCCTGCAGGTACTGATAAGTCAAGTGGAGGCTGTGGTTGTAACTAAAGTACTATGAAGAAGAATGAAATATTGGTTGGTACTTTTATCATTATGCAGTTTATGGCAAAGGCACAAGTCAAAAAAGACAGTACCTATCGTCAAACTGATAAAACTGACATAGAAGTAGTTTATAACCAATATATTCAAGATGGTGATAATTCTGCTATAACGGGAGGGGTTGGAACAGAAAAGTTGATTGTGTATGGACCGGCTTTATCTTTTAAAAAAACAAAAGGAAATAAAACGTATGGTTTAAAAGGAGGTGTGGATGTTATTTCTTCAGCTTCTACCGATAACATAGATTTTATAAAATCATCAGCATCTGAATTAGATGCTAGAACCCATGTGCAAGTCAATTATGGCAACAAACTAGAAAAAAAAAATATTAGCATTAATGGCGGGGGAGGTTTTTCTATTGAAAGCGATTATTTTTCTATTAGGGGTGAAGCTGGATTTGTAAAAGAAGATAAACTTAAAACGAAAAAATTCAGTCTACAATTTCAGGTGTTTCGAGATGATTTACGCTGGGGGAGGTTAGACCCGGGCAATTATCGCCCTATAAAACTTATTTACCCTCAAGAGTTGAGAACTCAAGAATGGTACAACGTAAACCTACGTCATTCTTATAACCTTAAATTAGGTTTTACCCGAATCATCAATAGGCGAAATATTATCGGAACTTTCTTTGATTTAACCCACCAAAGTGGCTTGTTAGCAACCCCTTTTCATCGAGTATATTTTACTGATGGCTCAGTAGCAGTAGAACAACTTCCCAGAAAAAGATGGAAAGGTGCTTTTTCTTTTCGCCTCAATTCTTTTGTAGGAGGTCGGGTCATATTAAAAAACGCTATTGAACCATATATAGATAACTTTGGGATTACTGCTTTGGCATTAGAAAATGAAACTGCTATCAAAATTACCCCTGAACTTGTGTTGTTAGGCAACCTGCGTTTCTTAGCTCAAAGTGGTGCTCGTTACTTTAAAGATTTTGAAAAACATACTAAGGATGCCAAATACTTTACTTCTGATTTCGATTTGTCCACTTTTCAATCATACAGTATTGGTACGGGAATCAAGAAGAATTTTGATAAAAATCTTATTTGGCGGTTATTTATGAGGTCATTCAGTTTCAGGTACAATTTCTATTATCGTTCCAATGGTTTACATGCACACATTATGTCCCTTTCCACTTCCATAGAGCATAATAAAAACAGAAAACGTAGGAAGAAGGGGGCTTGATTTTAGCTTAGTTAACCTTAATGAAGGAAACAAAATGAACATAAGTGCAGGTATGGTGAAATTTTATGATAAAGCATGAAATTACTCAACTACACAAACAGATATTTAGCGACACATTAACCCACCAATACAGAAATTAACAAAAGAACCTGTAGTAATTATTTATTTTAAAACAATTAGACAGAGTTATCTTGATTAAAAAGTTTAATAATTCGATTCTTATTACTTCTACCCCAACACATCCTTCACCAATTCCCCGTGCACATCGGTCAACCTAAAATCCCTACCTTGGAATTGATAGGTGAGGTCTTCGTGATCCATGCCCATTAAATGTAACATTGTGGCGTGTAGGTCATGAATATGTACCCTGTCTTTTATACCGTAATAGCCAATTTCATCGGTTTCTCCGTAAGAGAAACCTTCTTTAACACCACCACCTGCCATCCAAATGGTAAAGGCCTCGGTATGGTGATCCCTGCCATAGAATTCCATCTTTTTGTTATTCCTGTTTTCTTGCATAGGAGTACGTCCAAACTCTCCGCCCCAAACTACCAATGTTTCATCCAGCATGCCCCTTTGTTCAAGATCCGTCAATAATGCAGTCATCGGCTTGTCCACTTCGTTACAACGGTCCACGAAACCATGTTCTAATGAACCATCTTTTCCATTGCCATGTGTATCCCAACCCCAATGGTATAATTGAATGAAACGTACATCTTTTTCCGCCAATCTCCTGGCCAACAAGCAATTATTAGCAAAAGATGATTTGCCAGGTTCAGTACCATACATCTCGTGAATATAATCAGGCTCGGCAGATATATCCATCGCCTCTGGCACAGAAACCTGCATTTTAAATGCCATTTCATATTGGGCAATGCGAGAAAGAATTTCAGGATCATTCACCTCATTATAAGAGGCTTCATTGATCTTATTGATTGCTTCAATTGATTGTTTCCTTAAATCTCTGCCCATGCCATGTGGGTTACCAGTGTATAGCACTGGATCACCTTTCGAGCGGCATTGCACGCCTTGATAGACAGTAGGCAAGAAACCAGATCCCCAAACACTTTTACCAGCACTTGGTACATTGCCACCCGAACAAAGCACGATAAAACCCGGTAAGTTCTGGTTTTCACTTCCAAGACCATAAGCTACCCAAGACCCTATACTTGGCCTTCCTAAACGGGGAGAACCTGTATGCATGAGCAATTGCGCAGGGGCATGGTTGAACTCATCGGTATGCATGGCTTTCAAGAATGATACTTTATCCGCTTTGGCCGAAAAATGGGGCAATCTGTTAGATATCCAAGCTCCAGAATCACCATGTTGTTTAAATTCTGCTATAGGCCCCAACATTTTAGGAACACCTCTAATGAAAGCAAACTTTTTCCCTTCGAGCAAAGAAGGCGGACAGTCAAGCCCATGCAATTTTGCCAAGGCAGGTTTATAATCAAATAACTCCAATTGAGAAGGTGATCCTGCCATGTGCAAATAAATGACCCTTTTTGCCTTTGGTACAAAATGGGAGATTTTTGCCTCCATGGCATTGGTGATATTTTTGGCTTTGTTAGCTTGCTTCACTACAGGGTCTGCACAACCACCAAATAGAGAACCCAATGCCATCGCCCCCAAACCAGTTGTACAATTTCTAAGAAAATGTCTCCTTGTGGTAGCTTGTAATTCTGTATGTTGTACTTCTTTCAGAAGCCTTTCAATATTTTTCATCATTCCTTTGTTAAAAATTCATCCATGTTCATAATGGCATTGGCGACAACAGTCATTGCTGCCAGTTCATCGCAATTCCCTTCGCATAGAGGTTCACCTTTAAAAAATTCCTCTTCGACTCCCAATTCAAGATTTACATCCCCTTCCATTTCATCACTTTCTTTTTTGTATTCATCCGTAGGATTGTCATATACATTGGGGAATTGTAGTAATTCGTAAACTTCATCCTCATTACTTTGATAATAAGTGAGAGATTGTTCCCATAAAGCTTCCAAAGCAGCTTGTTTTTCAGGAGAAATATCTTTTAATACCGCTTTTTTATATCCCTCAGCAATGCCACTAGGTTTATCTCCATGTTTCAATATTTTCTGTGCCAAAGCAATGGCGGTTTCAATGTAAACAGGATCGTTCAATGTCACCAAAGATTGTAAAGGAGTATTGGTCCTGATACGTCTTGGAAAACAGAATTCACGGCTAGGTGCATCAAAAGAGATCAATGAAGGGTAGGGGCTGGTCCTACGCCAATAAGTATACAATGCTCTTCTATATCGGTCTTCCCCTTCACTGGTTTTCCATTTTGCACCGCTGTATACTACCTGCCATACACCTTCTGGTTGAGGGGGCATTACGCCTTTACCATACATTTTATCGCTCAATAAATCGCTTACTGCCAAAGCCTGATCTCTCACTTGTTCAGCACTTAACCTAAACCGGGGACCTCTTGCTAATAACCTATTGGCTTGATCTTTTTCTAACAATTCATCAGAAACTTTAGAATCTTGCCTATAAGTAGCCGACATCACCATCGTCTTTAATAATGTCTTCATGCTCCATTTATACTCATGTATAAAATTCCAAGCCAACCATTCCATTAAGTCTGGGTGAGAAGGACTGGCCCCTTGTGTGCCAAAGTCTTCAGTGGTTTCCATAATACCTATACCAAATAATCGCTCCCAAAAACGATTGACCATAACCCTAGCTGTTAATGGATTGTCGGCATGTACAATCCATTTGGCAAGGTCTAATCTATCGGCTTCGGATTTACCACTTGGCAGTTCAAGGTCATGCAAGAATTCAGGTACAGCTGGATTGACTTTTTCACCTAGTGTAGTCCAGCTTCCTCTTTCAAAAACATGGGTCTCCCGCTTAAATTCTTCTGGGTTTTCTAGCATTATCGGGCTTCTAGATACTTTGGCATTGGTCAGCTCTGTAACTAGTTTTTCTAAATTAGCATAACCAGGTTGATTTTCTCCAGGAAGATTTTCCATAAAGATCAGCCATTCAATGGTAGACATATAGCCTTTTTTACCGGGCACTTTGTATACAAAAAACACATCATGTACACCGGAAATTGGTTTTATTGGGACCAGTTTGGCCCTGAAAGACCAAAGGCTTCCAGTTGGTTCAAACTTTAATTCCCCTATTTTTTCGCCATCAATTGCATCTAGTCTTAGTTCAATGGTACCACTTCCTTTAAAGGCTCCGTAGCGGAGTAATATTTTATCAAAGTTCTTGAAAGTAACTTTGGGTAAGCGAGCAAAGCCAGTGTTTTCTACACTCAAATATTTATTATCGATTAAAGCCCCTTTTACAATGGTATCGAAATCATGAGGTTGGTACTTTGGTTCGAAGGTTTTAAGGAAAAAAAGTGTTTCATCTGCAGTTTTTTCTGAACCAGTGTGCTCTTTTACCCAATCCGTTATCCTTTTTATTTTTCCTTGATCTTCTTCTTCATAAAAGCGGATATTGGGGTATTCACCGGGCACGTCTTCGTCGCGGGTATTGTTGAAGAAAGCATAAAATTTATAATACTCTTCCATTTTAAAGGGATCATACGGATGGCTGTGGCATTGTACACAGGCGAAGGTGGTGCCCATCCAAGTGTCCATTGTTGTATTTACCCTGTCAATTACAGCAGCAACCCTAAATTCTTCATCGTCCGTGCCTCCTTCATCATTGTTCATGGTATTCCTATGGAAACCAGTAGCGATGAGTTGTTCATCAGTTGGGTTAGGGAGTAAATCCCCGGCTAGTTGTTCTATGGTAAATTCATCAAATGGTTTATCTTTATTGAAGGCATCTATTACCCAATCGCGATATCTCCAAATCGTTCTTTCGCTGTCTTTCTCGTACCCTTTGGAGTCGGCATAACGGGCCAGGTCCATCCACATTGATGCCCAGCGTTCACCATATTTGGGCGATGCCAGCAAGTTATCGACCAAGGTTTCATAAGCTTCATCGCTTGGGTCTGCCAAGTAATTATCTAATAGGTCTTTTGGCGGAGGCATGCCTATCAAATCAAGCCCTAACCTTCTTGCCAATATTTCTGGGGCCGCTTCATTAGAAGGAGCAATTTTTTCTTCGTTCAGTTTCTTGATGATAAATAGATCGATTTCATTTCTGATTTCATACTCCTTGGATGATGAAGCTATGCTGGCAAATTCTACATCAACTGCAGGAACAGGAGTTTTTTCAATTTTTTTATAGGCCCAATGTTGTCCCCATTCAGCGCCTTGGTCTACCCAACGGGTGAGCAGGTCTATTTCCTCATCGCTTAATGGCGGGCTTTCAGGTGGCATCCTTTCTTCTGGGTCTGAGTGGGTGAGTCGTTTGATGAACTCACTATTGGCAGCATCTCCTGGGATAATGGCAGGATGGCCAGATTCTGTATCGGCCAATGCTTCTTCTCTAAAGAGTAAACTAAAACCTGCTGTTCGTTTCACACCTCCATGGCAGGCAATACAGTTTTTATTGAGAAGGGGTTTTATTTCTGTATTGTAATCTACTTTATCTTTGAAAGTATGGTCAAAGAAATAAGTATATAGCATTGCGGCCAATACAGCTATTCCTCCAACAATTATTATCTTTTTTATCATCATTTTCAATTTGCTAAGGCCAAAACTTAAATTGTACTTGCTCAGTCCTTTATGTAAATAGGTAAAAAAGATAAACAAACACCTAAGTTTCAATAAATTAAATTAACGCCTTTAGAGGAATTTTACAAGGCGTTAGCCTCGCTTTGCTGGCTGAAAACTGAAACTTGATTTCTGAAGTTTGAAAGAGGAAAAGATTTATTTCTGTTTGCTTACATAATCTATAGCTTTTTCAAGTACTTCATCTCTTCCTTCTCTTATTCCTTGAATTGTGGGTTTAACTTCTATGTCAATTTTAACCCCCACCCTTTGTGTTTCTGTTCCATCTGGATAGAAAATGCCTATACCGCTAATAGCCGTTTTATATCCTCCGACCATATTTATTCTGCTTACATTTCCATCAGCCCCAGAAGTTTGGCTACCAATAGTGGTCACGTTATCACCTGTCTGCAAACACATGGCTGTGAATTCAGCATGACTTTGTGTTCTTTCATTAACTAATAAAACTACTTTTCCTTTGTATTTCAACTCTTGATCTCTACCACATTGGATTCCTGCACGCCAAACAAATTTTCCAGGATAATCTATATCAGGTTTTGTTACTTTGAAGAATTTATTCCTTTTTGAAGAAATATGAAGGATAAGTGAATACATTGTACCTTTGGGATAAGATCTGTTATCTAAAACAATAGCATCAGTATCATTTAATGCTTCCATAACATCAGGTACATCTTTTACTTTAAGTACACCCATATTTACATATCCGATATTGCCATCAAGGATTTTAAAAGTTTCTTGCTCGCGTTTAATGATATTGAAATCTTCAAATAGATACCTTTTTACTGTTTTGGAGTATGATTGCCTATTTCTTACATATTCTATTTGTACTGAGTCTGTAGCACCATTGAATATGGCGTTAAAAGCCATAAACTTTTTTCTTGAGGTATTTGAACCAATAATATATTTTTCCTTCTCTTTAAAAATTGCCCAAACATCTTTTCCATTTATTTTGGTAATTACATCTCCAATCTTAATGTCGTTTGCTCTCGCCAATGAATCATTATAGAACCGAGTAATAACAGCCTTTTCATCTATTAGCTTGTAAGTGGCAGGTATCCAATAGTTACCGAAATAGTCTTTGATTTTATCACTAAAAAAACCAGCATGGCTATCGTCTACACAGATTATTAACTCTAGCATAGTTAAATGTAAAGCCGTTTCGGTTTCTGGCTTTAAAAATTTGGGAAGCATATTATATAATACTTCATCCCATTTTGTATCTGTCTGGTACTTATATGGGAAAAAATATTCGATAATATTCCAATATCTGAATAATGAAAGTAATCTTAAATTTTCATCTTGCCAGTCAAAATCTTTGTAATCTATCTCATTGATTACTTGTATCTGCCCAACTTTTTTAAATGGTTTTACATAATGCTTTTCTCCTTGATGCCTGTTCTCTTCAATATACTTGAGTTTTTCTGTAAGCTCTGCCGTAAAAAACTTACTATCTTCTAGCCATGATAAATCAAAGTTCTTATCAAAATATTCAAGCTCATTCTCTTTTCCACACTTTTTGCATTTTCTTATTTTTCCAAGACCATCAATCCAATCAATAAAAATTTGGGAGAGTTCTGTTTTATCTTTTGCGCCTTTGATTTTTGGAAGTACTTCAAATAATTGCTTATCCCAGTCGAATTTTCCTGCTGCCACTTTGGGATGGTAATATTTTAAAAAGCCCCAAACCTTCGCTGTAGCTACTAGTTTTTCAGTTTCAGCTATTTTTTCTTCGGCAAGGACTACCTCATATGAGATAGTAAATAATAAAAGAGTAAGGATATACTTTCTCATAAAATTGGGATGTTACTGAAAATATTAATTTTTTACTATTTATTGTCTAAAGTTTATAACTATAATGCTTATAATTAGCTAAAAGTTGTAAGTTAAATTAATAGGTATAGGATATAAATTATTTAAATTTTCACTTTAATATATAATCATTAATATATTGATAATAAGATTATTGAAAATAATAGTTATTGTACTATTTGCTTGTGAGTGGAAAAATAAGGATTGCCATATAGACAAAGCTTTCAAAAGCTTATTTGAGAGTAAACTTGAAATAATGAAAGCATCTGAAATTCATAAAATAGATATGACGATTAATGAAAAGTTAAAAGCTATTATCTTTTTTAATGCTATTACAGGTCATCATGCTCGCATTGAAAGTTATCATATTCCACTTTATGAGGATATAGAAACTTTTAAACAAGATATTCGAGTTTGGAGTAAGTGGTATGAAAACCAAAAATGTGGTTACACAAAAGAAAAAGCTGATAGTTTAGTATCAGCTTATAAATTATAAAATGGAATAATATTCTTGAATTATTATTCAACCAATTTTACTCCATTTAAATCTCCCAACTTTGCTTGAATACCCCAACCACCCATATTTTCTTTCACTACAAACCAAACTTTGTTTTCGCCTTTTTTTAGTGGCAAGTATAAAGCATCGAAAAAACCAACGGTTCCTAAGTAGCGATAATCTCTTGATCTAAATAAATCTTTGCCTTCATAAAGTAGCGTTCCATTTAAGTATACCTTTACTTCATCGCTAAAACCAAATTCTATTTTTTTAACTTGCTCACTATCCGCTTGTATTTCCAAAGCCGCGACAATGGTATTGTTTTCATCAACAGTGCTGGCATACTTGGCTAAGTTTACAAATCCCTCTTCTTCAACCTTTGCGGTTTCCCATTTTAGGGTGTTTTCCATATAGCTTTCCAATGATTTATTCGCTTCTAATTTGACTTCTGGAAAAGCATTAGATACTTGCCATTGTTGGATAATATTTTTTTCTAATGGCGCTACCTCTTTTGGGCTTGGCATATCAGGAGTCTCATCACTGTATTGAAAGTTGGCATAATAAACATCGCTTAAAAATGAATCGAGTCCTAAGGTACCAGATTCAATTCCTGTTCTGAGATTATCGATTTGTAAAATGGGTGTTTCCAAATCGTCAAAATAGATTAAAGCTTGTTTGCCAGCAAACGCTATTTTAACTGTATGCCATTTGTCAAAGTCATATTTAACGGGGTTTGCAAACTTTTTACCATAATAGAGTTGCCAGGCAGCTTTGCCGTTTAAAACAGGTGTATATTGATTGGCATCAGGGTTGCCCGACTGGTGTGGTCTCACATAAAATTCTTCTCTATTATTTTCATCCATCATACGGAAAAGTAAGAAATGAAACCCTCTTTTTTCCTTAAAAAACATATCTACTTGAACGGTACCATCTTTTAACTCAAAATCTTTTAAGTAAGCAAGTCCCTTTTTAAGATGCATGGCATCTTTGCCTTTAAATTTTACCATTTCAACATCAGCATTTACAAATTGCCATTTTCCTTTTTCAAAATCTACCTTTCGCATTTGAGCTACTAGCCATTTTGGTAAGCATAGTACCAATAATATAAAAATCAGTTTTTTCATCGTATTTATTTGTTTAATTTCATCAAAAAGGATTTATGCAAATAGGTGATATTATTTGTAGAAAAGGCGTTCAGAACGAGGTTATTTTGCGTTCATATCACATCTATTATTAATTTTGAATTATGTCTGAAAAGCAATTTGTTTCTCTAAGTAAAGATTTAATAGAAGAAAAATATTTCCCTCATAAAAAAGGAGATAAACTTTCTCAGAGGGACTTTAACGACCTCTCTATTCAAATTGAAGAGAAATCTGGCATTGTGCTGTCGCTATCTACCTTAAAACGCTTGTGGAAAGATGATTTTAAACAACCGCATCCAGCAACCTTAGACGCATTGGTCTCCATTCTTGGGTTTCCACAATGGCATGATTTTAAAAGAGCGCATCAAAAAAAGTTAGAGCAACCTAGTAACCAATCTTATACCAAAGCAAAGAAAACTATTAAGCGATACTTAGTGACTTTTACCTTTAGTTCTTTACTAATTATCCTTGCTTTTATTTATTTAAGTTTTGTAAAAGAAGAGGCTAAAAGCAGGGTAGAAATAAACGGAGCAGTAAGTTTTAAAACAGATAAAACGGTGAGTAAAGGTGTGCCAAATACAGTGGTCTTTACTTATGATTTGAGTCAAGTGACCGCAGATAGTTTTTCTATTCAACAATCTTGGGATAAGCGATACAGAGAACCCATTGCAAAAGAAGGCAACCATTTATCGCTTATTTATTATTACCCTGGTTACCACAAAGCCAAGCTCATTGCCAATGATTCCATATTACAAATAAAACCCATACACATTACAACCAATGGTTGGTTTCCTTTTGCATTTCATGGTTACTTTCCTGCAATTCCCAATTATATTCAAGGGGAAATTAAACATAATGGAATCATGCAAGTCGATGCTCCTCAACTTACGGAAGCGGGAATAAATACGAGCGAGTCATTCAGTATTCAATTAAGTAATATAAGGTCTTTTAATAAACTAAGAAGTACAGATTATTTCTTGAAGAGCAGGTTAAAGTTGACTAAAAAGGAAGGGGCTGTATGCCCTATTGTTGAGATGAGAGTTTTGTGTGAGAAACATATTTTTTATTTACAATTCACTGAACCGGGTTGTGTTGCGAATATTCAGCATAAATTAGGGGAACGCATTTTTGATAGTAAGTTCAACAACTTTACAGATTTTGGCATACAAGCAGAACAATGGATTGATGTAAACCTCATGGTAGAAGATAAGCAAGTGGTGATTACCAAGAATGAAAAAGAGATCATGCGCACAACTTTTACTAAAGACTTAGGCGAAATAAAAGGCATTGGTTTTTCATTTACAGATGCTTTGGGTTCAATTGCGTCAGTTCAACTTGGTGAAACTAATGGGAATGTAGTATATTCCGATGATTTTGAACAATAGAAAAATATGGGAGATAATGTTAATATGAATGTGGTTAAAAAACTACTTTTCATTGCTATTTTACTAAACACCACCTACACTATGGGGCAAACTGAAGACGAACTTCCTTACCAACAAATTCCGGCTTATCCAACAGATTACAACGCAGGCAATGTGCTTTCGAGAATGATTGATGGATTAGGTTATCGCTACTTTTGGGCAACAGAAGGATTAACCGAGAAAGACTTACAATACATCCCTTCAGAAAGTGGAAGGTCTTGTATCTCGACGATTGAACATATCTATGTACTCTCGCAAGCCATAGTAAATGCACCTCAAAACCAACCGAATGTAAGGCCCGTACCAAAATTAGAATTATCATTTAAAGCACTGAGAAAGCAGACGCTACTTAATTTGAAAAAAGCAAGTGCCCTATGTGCTGGGAAAACTGAGGAAGAGATTGCCTCTTACAAAGTAATCTTTAAAAGAGGTGAAAAGGAATATGAATTTCCCTTGTGGAATTTGATCAATGGGCAAATATCTGATGCAATTTACCATGTGGGGCAGATTGTTGTTTTTAGACGTGCATCAGGAAATCCGCTGAATAGCAAAGTAGATGTATTTATGGGGAAGAATAGAGGTGGATAATCTATCAATTATCAATTGAATGTATTGAAGTAATACTTGAACTTACTACTTTAGAAAGTTCCTGGTTCTTCTTTGAGCAAACGTTTGATTTTCCTGTAAGTGAAAGCTCAAGTATTTTTAATGTTTGCTAAAATCATGACGTTTAACCAAAAAATTATAATTCTAATTAGGGTTAAACTATTTCAAACTTCATCTCATGTCTAAACCTACCAAAAAGAGATTCGGTATTCTAGCCCTTATTTTTATTACGGTAGTAATTAACTATATGGATAGAAGTAACATCTCTGTAGCCGCTTTTGCTATTAGTGATGAAATGGGTTTAAGCACAGTAGATATGGGTTTGATTTTTTCTGCTTTTGCTTGGACTTATGCCATTTTCCAAATCCCAGGAGGGGCGATAGTAGATACTGTAAAACCAAGATTGTTTTATTCAATTATATTATCGCTTTGGTCTTTTGTTACCTTATTGCAAGGTTTTGCCAATTCAATGGCAGCTTTAATAGGTTATAGGGCTGCCATTGGCGTTTTTGAAGCGCCTTCTTATCCAGCCAATAATAAAATTGTTACAAGCTGGTTTCCTGAAAGTGAAAGAGCTACTGCTATAGCCGTCTATACTTCTGGGCAATACATTGGGCTGGCATTTCTTACTCCAGTTCTAGTTATGATTCAAGACAATATGGGCTGGCGGGGTTTATTCATTATTTCAGGTATAATTGGGATTGTTTGGGCTATAATATGGTATATCTTTTATAGAGATCCAGAAACACACCCATCCGTAAATGAGGATGAACTAAATTACATTAAAGATGGTGGGGGACTTGCACAAAGTGATGATGTCGATAAAGTAGTTACTAAGTTTCAATGGAGTAATCTTTTGAAAGCACTCAGTTATAAAAAATTATGGGGTGTATATATCGGACAGTTCTGCATAGGTACATTGCTCGTTTTCTTTCTCACTTGGTTTCCTACTTATTTGGTTAAATACCGAGGACTAGATTTTATAAAATCGGGTTTCTTGGCTTCTATTCCTTTTTTAGCAGCTTTTGTTGGGATTTTACTTTCAGGTTTTACCTCAGATTATATGGTGAAGAAAGGTTTCTCTAATGAAGTAGCACGAAAAGCCCCTATATTGATTGGCCTATCACTTTCCGTTCTGATTATCGGGGCAAACTATACGAATAGTACACCACTCATTATTTTTTTTCTAGCCATAGCATTCTTTGGAAATGGCTTTGCTTCCATCAATTGGGTATTTGTATCGCTTATGGCACCTAATCATCTGTTAGGTTTGGTAGGTGGCGTCTTTAACGCCATTGGAGTACTGTCGGCAGTATCGACCCCGATAGTAATAGGTTATTTGGTAGAAGAAGGTAGATTTGAACCTGCCTTGCTATATGTAGGAGCAATTGCAATACTTGGTGTATTTAGTTATATATTCCTTGTAGGAAAAGTGGAAAGGTTAGGGGAAGAAAACGAAGAACAATTGGTATTTTAAATGCTGATATTGAAGGAATATGAATATAACAGATATAAAAACTTTCCCGACAAGAATTGAAAATAGTGTTCAATTAATTGTTAAAGTTGAAACAGATGCAGGTATACATGGGTGGGGAGCCTCAGGCTTAAGCACCAGAGAATATGCCGTAATAGGTGCCATAAAGCATTTTAAACCCTTACTTATTGGGAGGAATCCAAATCAGATTGGCGCCATTTGGCAGGAGCTTTACAGAGGGCAATACTTTGAAGGTGGCAGAGTACTTACCGCGGCACAATCTGCCATTGATATTGCACTTTATGATATTAAAGGAAAGGCTTTAGGTGTTCCCGTTTATGAATTATTGGGAGGAAAACAAAGAAATTTTGTAGACTGCTTTGCTTCCTTAAGGTTTACAACTTATGAGGAGTTAATGGAGCGAGCAAAAATTTTGGTGCAAAGCGGTTGGAAAGTATTGCGTTTAGCCCCTGCGGTTTATGAGTCTAGTGAAATTCAAGGTCGTTTTGAACCGAGAGAATCAATTGATCTCTTGGCAAAATGGGTTACTGAATTGAGGGCAATGGTTGGTACAGCCATTACTATAGGAATAGATTACCACCATCGACTTACCGCTGCAGAAACTTACTCTTTTGTAAAAAGGATGCCTGAAGGTACAATAGATTTTATTGAAGAACCAATTAGAGATGAAACACCAGAAGCTTATGAGAGCCTAAGAAAAATGATTGATGTGCCTTTTGCGTTGGGAGAAGAATTCTCGAGTAAATGGCAGTTTTTGCCCTATATCGAAAAAGGCATAACTCAATTTGCCAGAATTGATGTTTGCAATGTAGGAGGTATTACTGAGGCCATGAAAGTAGCAGCCATGGCGGAAGCGCATTACATAGATTTAATGCCACACAATCCTTTAGGGCCAATTTGTACGGCAGCATCAATTCATGTTGCTGCTGCTTCTCCTAACTTCAGTTGGTTAGAAGAAATCAATACGCCTGCAGAACAACCTGGTACAAATTCAAAGGAATATTATCCTGTCCAGCCTAAACTAGAAGGCACCAAGTATGTACTACCAACAACCCCAGGTCTTGGTGTTGAGTTTAATGAAGAATTAGCACTTAGTAAGCCTTTTGAGATGGCCGAAACACCAAAATTAAGAAGAGACGATGGCTCTTATACAAATTGGTAATGATTGACATGAAATTTACTACCATAGCATCAAGGAAATTTATATTTTTAAGTATCTTTTTTTAATACTTGATTACTTACTTTTTTAGTAATCCTTTTTTCAAATCATTTCCCTTGAATTTATGCATAAGTTTACTGTTGTGGTTGTAATTTTCCTTTTAGTAGTAGGAAAACAACAGCTTATAGCTCAGAAGAATCCGTCTTTTGAAGAGATCATTTCCTTAGAAAGTGTGTCAAACCCTCAGTTATCTCCAGATGGGAAACATGTGGTTTTTCAAAAGAGAGCAGCGAATTGGGAAAAAAACAACTTTGACACTGAACTATGGCTAGCTAGGGATGGAAAAAATCCTTTTCAGTTGACCCAAAATAGCAAAGGAAGCAGTAATGGTGCAAAGTGGTCGCCCAATGGAGAATGGATTACCTTTTTATCAAATGCTTCTGGATTAAAACAAATACATGTCATTCATGCGAATGGAGGAGCCGAGTTTCAAGTAACCAAAGCTAAAAAAGATGTAGGTGATTTTGCTTGGTCACCAGATGGTCAAAAACTCGCATTCTTACAATCAGAAGATAAAGAAGACAATACAAAGAAACGGGAAAAAAAGTATGGAGAATTCGCTGTTGAAGATGCCGAGTTCTTACTTGACGAACTATGGATAATTGATTTTGATGCCGATTTATTAGGCTATAATCCTTTGCCTTCAGAGTTAGAAGATTCTGTATTCAAAAGTAAATTTGTAGGTGAAAAGCTAATTGCAGACTCTACTTACACCATTACCGATTTTCAATGGTCTCCAGACGGAAAAAAAATTGCTTTCTCGCATCAACCAGATCCAATTATCAATTCATTCCTGAAATCAGATATTTCTTTTTACGATTTTACTACTAAAGAGGTAACAACATTAGTAAAAAATAAAAGTGCTGACTTTTTTGCAGCTTGGTCTCCAGATAGTAATCGTATACTTTATGAAACAGATCTAGATGATGATGAGTCGAACTTTTATCTCAATAGTAAAATCTATTCTATTGCTTTAGATGGTTCTGATAATCAACAGCTTGCCAAAGATTTTGATGAAAATTTGGGTAGGTTCCATTGGAATGAGGCAGGAATTTTTGCAGTTGCTTGGCAGAAAACGGAGCGTAAACTTATTCAAATTAACCCCAAAAATGGAAAGGCTTCGGTGATTGATACGGGAGTCAAACTATTCAGCAGCTATTCATTTGCAAAAGATGGAAGTAAATTAGTTTTTATTGGCGGAAACAGTAAAGATTTAGGTGAAGTTTACCTTAGTAATTATCCAATAGAAAGCTCTAAAAAAATCACAAATGTTACTGAACAAATTAGCGATTGGGCTACCTCTAATAGTGAAGTAATTTCTTGGAAAAGTGAAGACGGCGCCACCATAGAAGGAATGTTACACAAACCTGAGAATTATGATCCACAAAAGAAATATCCTTTAATGGTTATTGTTCATGGTGGTCCTACAGGCATTTCTGTGCCACAACCAGTTCCTTCTTATGTATACCCGATAGTACAATGGCTTAATAAAGGTGCTTTGGTATTGCAACCCAATTATCGTGGTTCGGCAGGTTATGGAGAAAAATTTAGGTCGTTAAACGTGAAAAACCTTGGGGTAGGAGATGCTTGGGATGTTTTATCAGGCGTAGCTTATCTAGAAAAAGAAGGTTTGATTGATCAGGAAAAAATGGGGGTCATGGGATGGAGTCAAGGGGGTTATATTTCGGCTTTTTTGGCAACAAACAGTGATCAGTTCAAAGCCATATCGGTTGGAGCTGGTATTTCAAATTGGGTCACTTATTATGTAAATACCGATATACATCCTTTTACAAGGCAATACCTTAAATCAACCCCTTGGGAAGACATGGCTGTGTATGAAAAAACTTCCCCAATGACAAATATAAAAAATGCCAGTACGCCCACCCTAATTCAGCATGGAGAGTTTGACAAACGGGTCCCACCTGCCAATGCTTTTGAATTATACCAAGGTTTACAAGATGTGGGAGTAACTTCCAAACTGATTATTTATAAAGGTTTTGGGCATGGCATTACTAAACCAAAAGAAAGGCTAGTAGCCATGTGGCATAATTGGCAATGGTTTGGAAAATATGTTTGGGATGAAGAAATAGAAATACCAGAATAGCGCGGTATTATCACTGAGTATCTACAGAAAAGAACTGGTAATTACGGATAGTTTTTCGATTTACAAAAGGTGAAGTTATTAGTACTAAATGTAGATTTATCACATGCATTTCATAACATTACAAAAATTTAGTAATGGATGAAAAATAAAGTTTCGATTTCAACTTAGGTTATTTTGTGCATAAACAAGGGAAAAAACGGAGCCCTAGCAGCCACCGTGGCACGGCGCTAGGGTGAGTATTTATGACGTAGTATATGTGCAAAAGAATGAAGTAGAAACGAAAAGATTATTATTTTTCCATTACTAAGATTCAAGCATTTAAAAGAATTCTATAATGATCAAACAATTTGGTGGGAAAGTTAATGATGCTCTTTTAGAGAGGTATGCAAAGTCTTCAAACTGGGAAGAAGGTAAATTCCAAAACCTTGAAGAAACAAGTATGAGTTTCAGCATTCAAGATTTACCTAACCTGATGTATAAGCAATTTTTTGATACCAAAGGAAGAATGCCTAAAATCAGTATTCCTATAATGCCTTTTAAAGATGACTTAAAAAGTGATAACCCCCAAGCCCAATTCATTTGGTTTGGTCATTCTGTATTGTACATACAATTGAATGGAAAAACACTACTGATCGATCCCATGTTAGGGCCAAATGCATCCCCCATAGCACCGTTTACTACTAAACGATTTTCAGAAGATTCATTACAAGTAATAGACGATTTACCTGAAATTGATTTAGTCTTATTCACCCATGATCATTATGATCATTTAGACTTAGCTAGCTTTGAGAAATTGAAGGGAAAAGTAAAGCATTACTTTGTGGCATTGGGGGTAAAAAGGCATCTCACTTCTTGGGGAGTATCTGAACAACAAATTACAGAATTTGATTGGTGGGAACAGCAAGATTTCGAAGGGATTAACATCACTTTTACACCAACGAGACATTTCTCTGGAAGAGGTTTAACAGATCGAGCAAAATCAATGTGGGGCGGTTGGGTTTTTAAAACAGCTGAAGAAAATATTTACTTCAGTGGAGATGGGGGGTATGGTGAACATTTTAAATCGGTAGGTGAAAAATTGGGGCCTTTTGATATCGGGTTTATGGAATGTGGGCAATACAATAAAAATTGGCATCAAATCCACATGTATCCGGAGGAATGTATAGAAGCAGCCATAGATGCTGGTGTAAAAAAAGCAGTGGCAGTACATTGGGCTGGTTTTGCACTCGCACAACACCATTGGAAAGATCCTATAGAGAGATTTACCAAAAAGGCCGAAGCCGAAAATTTCCCTATTATTACCCCACAAATAGGAGAATTATTCTCAAAATTAGACGAAGGAACAGCAAACTGGTGGAATCATTATGAGTAGAATTTTTCAGCCATTGTTATTTTAAAGTAGCCCTATTTTACTAACAACTTGTATATCTAGTGTTCTTTCAAATTAATATTTTTGGGTATCAAATACATCCAGTATATAAACGGTAATTTGTTGAGTCGTGGTGTCGGGAATAACTCAACAAATCACGACTTAGCAACTCAACAAAACCTCAAGTACATCTGATACCCGAATAGTTACACTTGAAGCAACACTAGTTTAGTGAATAAAATAATCCGGCATCTGTTTGAATAGATACTTGCTGTTTGAAGTATATCCTAAATTTTCCATTCGAATAGTAATCCCAACCTTTTTCCATGAAAAGTAATTCATTCATATAAACAGATACATCATGTTGAATGGCATAGTAACCCGCACTTCTTAAAAGCTTTTTAATATCAAGTGTAGTTACATAGCCCTTTTCTAGCAATAAAAAGTTAGCGGCATTAGACACTGCTTTTAATGATATTTGATTCATAGGATAATTTTCCATTTTACAATTTTATTTTCTGATTTCCACTAAGTATTTAATGGTACATTGGTTGGCATTGTATATAATGTATTCATTGTTTAATAGATCTGCACCTCCTTTGGCATATAGGCTATCATAGTTGCCTTTCGATTTTAAAGTATTTTCATCTAAAGAAGAATGCCAGCTTTCATGGCGTTTTGTTTTGAGTTGTTTGCCAGTATGAACTTCATAAATTGCAAGATATGCCTTGTTAGATACACCTCCTGACCAATAAGCCCCCCGATAAGAAGTGTAATTCAAAGATTTTCTAAACTTATCAGCAAAATATAAACCATACCCAAACATTTTTCCGGTAATAATCGCATTAGTGGGCCTTAATACTAAACCAGATCCTAAAATAGACATCCAATTTTCATTTCTGCTACCATGCCAGAAAAGAGCGGTTTTTCTATTTCTTTTATCAGTTAAATATTGATTGTAGTTTGCTTCGGTTTTAATGTTAGATACTTTAAAAGCTTTATAAAAAAGTGACTTGTGTTCTCCCATCATTTTTCTCAACTTATTAATCACCTTTCTAGAATTTTCCTCTTCTATAGTTATGCCGAGTTTACTTAAAATAGAAATATTTTCTACTTCAGTTTTTGCATCATTTTGGGCATGCATTTCAAATTGATTGCGCATGACATCGAGCGTTTCTTGCTCGTTGGCAATAAGTCTTTCAATTTCTGCCAATGTCATTTTAGGAGTAAGTAAATGTGCATTCACATTCGCCATCTTTCTAGGAATAATACCATATAGCTTGATCAAGGAAGTATTAAAAGCAGCCCTGCGCATTCTAGGTTTAATTTTTAATGCAAGCTCATTTAATAATGTTTGTGCTTCATCGAGCTGTTTAATGGTTACTTGTTCGGCTGTAACATTATAATGCTCTTCCATCGATTTATTAGAATAATTATATAAATCCTTCAAAAGATGATTCACAGTTTCTTCAGTAATGTCATCGAAATTGATTTGACTTTCTTCTTTTTCTTTAAATAAGTGTGTTTGGTCTTGATACCCCTTTCTAAGCTTCTCATTGTATTTTGAATGCCACATCGAAATAGGATATTCTGAAGTACTACCTTTATTACCCACTCTTCCATAAACTACTTTAAAAAAGCCATTAGACTGTTCGTCCATTTCATAGTATTTGTTATTATTTTTGTCGCTGACCATGATCAGTCGGCATTTTCTTAAATTATTGGTGGTGTCAACTTGCTGCATTTCATTGAGTTTTAACTTGTTTATTACAAATCAAAACATTGAGAACGTATCCTATTTACGTACTCATTTTTTAATAAATAAAATTTTTTTTCGCACCCCTAACTTTTTTTTTCTACCAATAATTTTGTGTGGAAAATATGGCCATAAAGCTCAATTAAGCATAAAAAATGATGCAAGGGAGAGGAAGTGGGCAAACTTTACATAGTTTCTAGCATGTACATACCTTAAAAAAAGTAACCAATTAGTTTGAATGATTATAACATAAATGGTAATTTTAAGGTATTAATAATGATCGGCATATTTTTCAGCCTAAGCAAATACACTTTTTAGGCGCTACTCCCAAAGTATTTTGATATAAATCAAAGACTATAATGTATTCATTGAAAATGCCGATTAGTGATGTCCTCAAAATTTTACGTGTTAATTGATGATAGTCCAATAGATCAGTTAATAGCCTCTCGAATAATAGAAAAACATGATTCTACATTGTTGAATGTACCCTTCTCGAATGGTAAGAAAGCTTTGGAATTTCTAGAAGATTGTGTAGCAGAATCTGATAAAAAAGTTCCTTCTTTTGTTTTGGTAGACCTTACTATGCCTATTATGGACGGTCATGAGTTTTTAAAACAATATAAAGATAAATATTATCCTTTACTGTATAGTACACCGGTATTTATCCTTTCAAGTTCGATAAATGAAGAAGATATAGAAAGATGCCTTTCGCTCCCTTTTGTAATAGATTTTTTGGTAAAGCCCTTGACGAAAAACAATATAGAAGATAAAATCCTGAACAAAATTTAAAGAAAACGACCGACCTAGAATCAAAAAACAAAAAACAAATTAGGTATTTGCTTTTATGCGCTTAATGATATTCCGAAACATTCTCAATATTCTAAGCTAAAGCGCCGAAAATAAAGGAAAGTAAGTGTGTTTATATAGTTAAATGTTTGTTCTTTTGCTTAGTAAATCCATATAGAAATATTGGGTAAAATTAAACAAAGGAGCCTATTAAACTAAATATAGCAACACTAGATGAAACACTTATTTTTAAAACTTCCATTAATATTTTTAATACTTATATGTAGCTGTAAAGAAGAAGAGAAGCAGCTTGTTCAAGAAAACCCATTAGATTTTGTAGATCCTTTCATTGGCACAGGTTTTCATGGGCATACATTTCCTGGGGCCACCTTGCCATTTGGTATGGTGCAGCTAAGTCCTGATACCCATTTAGATGGTTGGGAGGCAAGTAGCGGTTACCATTATGAAGATACAGCAATTTACGCATTTACGCATACGCACCTTAGCGGAACAGGTATTGGTGATTTAGGCGACGTGGCTTTTTTGCCTTATTCTAATACATCTGAACAAATACCTGTTGCCTTATTTGATAAAGATACTGAGAAGGCTTCTCCAGCACATTATCAAGTATATTTAAAAAACTTTGATGTAGCAGTTGATTTAACTGCCTCTTTAAGGGTCGGCATGCACAAATACCAATTCAAGCATGCTGCAGATAGAAATATTTTACTCAATCTTGCCCATATTTTGCAGCCATCATGGGGAGGTAGGGTAGTAGACAATTCATTTGAAATAATTGACGAGCACACCATAGAAGGAGTGCGCAAAACTACAGGCTGGGCACGAGACCATGTAGTTGCTTACCGGGCAGAATTTTCAGAACCAATTGAGGAAACCAAGGTATACATCGATAGTGTGTTATCCGATAAAAGAAAGTTTACTGCGAAGGACGCCCAAGTGCACTTTAAATTTGCAGCTTCAGATAAGCCATTGCTACTAAAAGTTTCTATTTCACCAGTAGATGTGCAAGGTGCTGCACTCAACATGCGAACTGAAATACCCAATTGGGATTTTGAAACAATCATTGCAAATGGCAAAGCCGAATGGTTAGCAGCCTTACAAGGAATTAAAATTGCCACCCAAGACGAGGTTATTAAAACTAACTTTTACACTGCTATGTACCATAGCATGATGGCTCCCTTTGTCTGGCAAGATGTAGATGGTAAATACAGGGGCATTAACAAAGAAATTATAAAGGCACCAGAAGGTCATGTTAATTATACTGTTTTTTCATTATGGGATACTTTCAGGGCTTTTCATCCTTTATTGACCATTATTCGGCCTGAAAAAGCAGCTACTTTAAGTGAGGCTTTGGTACAAAAATATAGGGAAGGAGGGATTCTGCCCAAATGGCCCTTAGCTTCCAATTACACAGGTACCATGGTGGGTTACCCTGCGGTATCGGTATTGGCAGATGCTGTAGCAAAAGGGCTAGCTCCAAAAGATTTAACACCTTGGGTAGAGGCAAGCGTAAACACCGCTACTTGGCGGCCTGAAATAGCTACAGGTTTAGGAGGGGATATTGGTGATAAGGTGATGCCGAAACATATTTATTTCAAAGAAAAAATTGGATGGGTGCCAAGGGACTCCATTGCACAAAGTGTTTCTTTTGGTTTAGAAATGGCCTATTATGATTGGTGTGTTTCGAAAATTGCTGAAGCAGCAGGAGATGAACAAACAGCTGCTAATTTTACTGAAAAAGCGGCTTATTATAAAAATTATTTAGATGAAGAAACAGGTTTAATGAGGGGGAAAAATTATGATGGTTCTTGGTTGACACCTTTCGATGCTAAATTTTCTGACCATGATATAGGTGATTATGTGGAAGGAAACGCATGGCAATGGAGCTTTTTTACACCACATGCTATGAATGAAATAGTTGACCTATATGGAGGTAAAGACAAGTATGAGTCTATGCTCGATTCTCTATTTTTGACAAGTTCAGAAGTTACTGGGGAACATGCTTCTAGTGATATTACTGGATTAATCGGACAGTATGCACACGGTAATGAGCCAAGCCACCACATGGCTTATCTGTATAACTGGACAAATGCCCCACACAAAGGACAAGAACGGTTAGATGAAATTATGCGAAACTTTTATCTTCCTGAGCCTGCTGGAATTATTGGCAATGAAGATTGTGGGCAAATGTCTGCATGGTATGTAATGAGTGCTTTAGGTTTTTATCAGGTTTGTCCAGGTGATCCTACTTACACTGTTGGGCGACCTATTGTAGATAAAGCATCAATCGATGTACCAGGTGGAACTTTTGAAATTATTGCTCATAATAATTCAGTGCAAAACAAATATGTAGAAAAGGTTGTGTTAAACGGAAAAGAACTAGAAAAGCCTTTCTTCTCTCATAAAACATTGACGCAAGGCGGTAAATTAGAGATTTTTATGTCACCGACTATTAAGTAATGAGACAAAAATAATGTTGGAAAATCCCTCCCTAGGGTTAATTATAAGGCCTTTATAATGAGCTTATTAAGTAAAACCCTAGGGAGGGCTACCCTGGCAAGGGCATAAGTTAAATTAATGCTGTACAATTACTTAATTGCACGGCAATAAATAATTGTAAAATGTAGTGACTTATCAGTAGACTGTGGCACAAGCTTTAATATTAATCTTGAGCCACAGTCACTTTGATTTTTTAGTACTACAGCGTACTGATAGTTTATTCGCTTCTTAAGGTATCTGCAGGGTTACTAATTGCTGCTTTCTTAATTTGAATCGATATACTTAAGAAAAGAACGATTATTATAAATGCAACAGCTATTAAAAAATGTACAGGTTCAATGGGAATTCGATAGGTAAAGTGTTGTAACCATTTTTCCATGCCAAGCCAAGCTACTGGGATGGCTACAATCACACCAACGATTACAAATAGCAAAAACTTTCTGCTCAGTAGCATGGTAATAGATAACAAGTCTGCGCCTAATATTTTCCTGACAGCGATTTCTTTTTCTTTAAATTTTAAAATTTGAGAGAATAATCCGAAGATACCCAAGAATGCAATGAATATGGCCATTCCTGAAAAGAGGTAAATCAGTTGCAATTGCTTTTTTTCCGTCTTGTATAATTGATTATATAATTCATCCAGAAAAGCATGTTCCATGGTAAAATCGGGGAAGGTTTTCTTCCAAGTTTGTTCAATTTCAGCAACTGTTGAGAAAACGTCATTACCTTCTACTTTTACCAAGATATTCTCAATCCAAATGGGTTCAAAAATTAAAACCATTGGTTCTATCTTATTTTTTAGATTTTCTTGATGGAAATCTTTAATTACGCCTACAATTGGCCCTCTTTGTAACCTAATATTTCCTATACTCCAGCCAAAAGTTTTACCAATGGCATCTTCTGGCTTTTCCCAGCCAATCATGCGCAGTGCCGTCTCATTAATAATATATTCTCTCGGTTGACTTTGTAAGTACCCAAATAGGTCTTCCATTATTTCTGGGCTTATCTCGCTTGTTTTTCCATTTTTAAATGCCTGACCAGCCAAAAGATCAATATCCATAAGACCGATAAAATTGCTATCTACAATCTGTATATCCATTACTGGTGACTGCGTTTCGTCTTCCATTATTCCTTCGGCAAAAATAGGCCCCGCATCTCTGATCTCTTCAGAAGGAGCTCCCATGGAAGCGGCCACCTGTTGAACTCCTTTTAATTGATTAATTTCATTTTTAAAATAATCGTATTTGTATTTAGCGACTTGGGGTATATCGGTAATGGCCAGTACTTGCGATTTATCCAACCCCAAATCTTTATTGACCAAGTATTGAAATTGAGATTGGGTAATCAAGGCACCACCAATCATCATAATGCACAATATTAATTGAAAGGCGACTAATATATTTTTAATTCCACCACTTCCATTTAATCGCAATTGTCCTTCTTTACTTTTAATGGCAACCAATACTTTTTTATTCGATAATACAAAAGCAGGGTAATAACCTGCTGCAAAACCTATGAATATAGCTACCAACAATATCATCGGTATAATTTCGAAAATAGATACTGAAATAGGGGCAAGTTCTTGGAATGTCGGCATTATCAATATGATCAGAACCAACCCTAATAAAGCCGCCATTAATGTTATAAAATTCGCTTCAATCAGAAAGTAAGCGACCAACTTATTTTTAGATGAACCCAAGACCTTTCGCAATGCTATTTCCCTCAATCTTTTTAATGACTGTACTGTATTAAGATTGATGAAATTGATAGCAGTCATGATTAGAATTATTATTCCGACACTACCAAAAAGAAACAAGTGAGATATTTTTCCATTTGGTTTTAATTCACGTGCTAAATCAGAATGGAGATGGATAGATCCGATGTTTTGTATGGGCAACGAAATATTATTCGCTTCTTCTTCCCCAATACTTTTTTCTATGAAATCTGATATTTTATTGGCTACTAAATCCGCGTTTATCGAGTTTTTTAATAAGATATAGGTGTATGCCCAGCCTACACGCTCATCTTCAGACGAAAATGATGTGAGCATATTTACTGGCAAATGGGTATTAGGTGGCAAATCTGCTATTATTCCTGTTACTTCGTATCGTTGTTTTTCGATTTCGTTTTGGCTTAAGATAGTAATTTCTTTACCCATAGGATCTTGGTTGCCAAAAAACAGAGAAGCCATCGATTCTGTAAGTACTACAGTATTGGCATGTACCAATGCTGTTTCGGGATTTCCTTTTAATAAATCGAAATCAAAAACTTCAAAAACTTCTTTATCTGTACTATAAGCATGATTTACCTTAAAAGTAAGTTCATCTATTTTGATATTTCTTGGTCTGAAATTTTGGAAACGAATTAAATTTTGAACTTCAGGAATTTCATTTGGCAAATCGTTGATCCAATCTGTGTTAAGTCTCGCCCAATGCATGTTGTAAGTATCTTGATGGATATGCATGGTAATCCTGTAAATTCGATCAGCTTTGCGATGAATACTTTCATAACTTAATTCTTGAACGAGGAAGAGCCCTATAAAAGCGGCAACAGCCATCCCCACGGCTAAACCTCCAATATTAATAATAGAATGCTTTTTATTTCTTAAAATATTTCGAAAACCAACTTTAAAATAATTCCTATACATAGCATAATGATTAGATGGTGATGTAGATAAATTTTTGATGGCAAAAGGTCTGAAATAGGCAAATACCTGAAACCAATAATTGAGCTTGGCTTTAAAAACTGAACCCTCTTCCAGCTTAGCAAAAAATTGTTCCTCTAAATCTCCGTCAACTTCTTCGGCAAGGTCATCTTTTAGAAACCAGTGAAGAATTTTAAGCGCAAGTTTGGGTGGGTAGCGTTTTTGATTAGTGCTCATATGATAACGATATGCCTTACTCTGATTTTAAACTTTTTATTGGGTTCGTTAAAGCTACTTTAACTGCTTGATAACTAACAGTTAATACTGTAATCAATAAAGTACTCATACCTGTAAGGGCAAAAATCCACCAAGTAATTTCAATCCGATACTCATAGTCTTCCAACCATCCACTTAAGAAAAAATAAGCAATGGGTGAGGCAATGAAGTTGGCAAGTAGTACCAAAACCACAAAATCTTTAGACAGCATCTTCCAGAGACTAAATATAGATGCTCCTATTACTTTTCTAATCCCTATTTCTTTAGTTCGTCGCTCAGCTACGTATGAAGCCAGACCAAATAAACCTAAACAAGAGATAAAAATGGCAAGTAGTGCAAAAACAGATGCTAAATTGCCAATGCGTATTTCATTAATAAATTTTTTTGAATACTCTTGATCTACAAATTTGTAATCAAATGGTTGATATGGGACATACTTTTTAAATACTACTTCAATTTTTGATAGCGCTTCATGTATGTCTGCTTCAGGTTTTAATTTAAAAGATATCACATTCCCTTGCCAAGGTAAGATAGAAAAAATAGATTGCCTAGCAGACCCATATGGCGATTTCATGATCATATCTTTCACTACCCCTATAATTTCATAATCTTTACCAGCATGTTTGATTATTTCACCAACGGGGTTTTCTAAACCCATCAGTTTTGCAGCTGACTCGTTAAGGATAAGACTGTAAGCATCATTAGGAGCTTCTCTTGAAAAACCTCTTCCTTCAATAAACTCCCAACCCACGGTATTCCCATAATCATAACTTACACGAATGAGTCCAAAACCTTCTCTAAAATCTGGGGCTTTGCCACGCCAATTGAAATCACCATTATTCTCGGCAATTTCAATTAGTGATCCGTTGGACTCTGCTACATCTATGACGGACTTTGTGTTCAATATTTCGTTTCTGAAAGCATCATAATGTTTATGAATTTCATCTGTTTTTACATTCACAAAAATTAAATCTTTGCCATCATAGCCCACTGGGCGATCCTGTGTAAACTGAATTTGGCGATATACAATGATAGTACCTATTATCAAGATAGTAGAAACCGAAAACTGTAGTACTACTAAAACTTTCCTTTGCAGAACAGCCATTATCCCTATTCTAAAAGTGCCTTTTAAAGCTTTTATCGGTTGGAAAGCTGATAGGTAAAAAGCTGGATAGCTCCCTGCAAGTAAACAAGTGAATAGACTAAATCCTATACCTAAAAACCAAAATACAGGATTTCCCCAAGAAATTACCATCTTTTTATCAGCTAGTTGATTAAAGAAAGGCAAAGTAAAATATACAATCAAAAGAGAAATTAGAAAGGCAATAACTACAACTAAAAAGGATTCCGTAAAGAACTGGAAAATCAATTGTTTTTTTTCTGAACCAATAGATTTACGTATTCCGACTTCTTTGGCCCGCTGTTCTGATCGAGCTGTTGAAAGATTTGTGAAATTGATGCAAGCCAATAATAACACAAATACACCTATACTGCCAAATAGCCATACATAGCGGATAAGCCCTCCACTTATTTTCCCATTCTCAAACTCATTATATAAATGCCAATTAGCCATTGGATGAAGAAAAACCTCAAACTTTTTAGATTTGGCAATTTCGTCGGTTGAATGATTAAGCATTATATCTTTAATTTTGCTCGATACTTGATCAAAAGAAGTATGTGAGGCAATCTGTACAAAAATTTGTAAGAAGCTATTATTCCAGTCGTCTTCAAAATAGGTTTGCCACGGATTAATCTTTGTGTTTAATGCCCAAGGAGCAATAAAAGCAAGTTCAGCAAATTCAGAATTATAAGGCATATCTTCAAATACTCCTGTTACTTTTGCATCAACTTTACCATCAATCTTCAATATTTTATTTAAGGGATTTTCATCACCAAAAATGATTCTAGCCAACGAAGCTGACAACATAATGGAATAAGGATCTTTAAGCCCATCGCGAGTACCTTTCAACATATTGAAGGTTAACATATGAGGAGCATCACTTTCCATAAAATTACCTGGTCTTGTAATTACTTTTTCACCAAAAGCAAGTGCATGTTCTCTAGTAAATGTTGATTTCAATACATATTTTAAATCATCTGCATAGGCATTTTTTAGTGCAGGGCCCATGGGTAAAGACATGTGTCTTCCGGTTCTTACTTCTCCGGTCAAGGTATAATTCAGTGCAACTTTGGCAATTGTATCATGGTTCTCAAATTTTTTATTGAAAGAAAGTTCATCGTAAACCCATAAACCAATTAGAATAGCTACTGCCATCCCTACTGCTAATCCACCAATATTTATAAAGGAGTACCCCTTATTCTTGCTCAGATTTCTCCATCCAACTTTAAAATAATTCCTATACATAGCATAATGATTTGTTGATGTGTTAGATACATTTTTAATGGCAAAAGGTCTGATGTAAGCAAAAACCTGAAACCAATAATTGAGCTTGGCTTTAAAAACTGAACCCTCTTCCAGCTTAGCAAAAAATTGTTCCTCTAAATCTCCTTCAACTTCTTCGGCAAGGTCATCTTTTAGAAACCAGTGAAGAAATTTAAGCGCAAGTTTGGGTGGTATTTTATTCAGTTCTCTTTTCATTAACAATGCATTATTCTGACTGCAAACTTTCTACTGGTCTTTTTATAGCTGCTTTATAAGATTGATAACCAACTGTGAGCCAAGCAATAGCGAGTGAACCCAAGTAAGTTAAGATAAAAATACCAACACCTGGTACTACTTTTTCAGGTAATTCCATGAGTAGGAGTGTGCCTAAAAAATAAGCCATAGGAGCTGCCATGATGAATGATACAGTTAGCAGTAAGATGGTTTCTTTGGTAAACATGTAAATGATAGAAGATACAGCAGCACCTAGTACTTTTCTAATGCCAATTTCTTTATGTCTTTGAACCGCCATGAACGATACCAAACCATACAATCCCAAGCAGCCAATAACCATAGCCATAATTGCAGCTATGCTTAATAGTTTGAATACACCTTGGAAAAACCCAAACTGCTGATTTAGTTTTTCATCTAAAAAACTGTATTCGAATATATAGCCGGGATAAGCTTTTTCCCAGGCATCTTCAATTCTGTCTAGTGTCTCAGGAAGATGAGCTGTAGTGATGTTCAGTGCCACCATATTTACTCTAGTTGCATCATACTTTATAGTCACAGGATCTATATGGCTGGTCATTAGATTTGTATGGGTATCATTAAATACACCCCTAATTTTTACATCTTCATTGTCGATGGTGTAAATAGTGCCTATTGCCAGTTCAGGTTGTGCTATACCCAAAGCTTTTACCAGTGTTTCATTTACCAAAACCTCTGAACTTTTTGCAGGACTATTTGATAAAAAATTACTCCCCGCTAGTAATGTTAAATTGAATGTTTCTAGATATTTGTCATCTCCAAAATTTAGTAATCCTACTTGTTTATTATCTTCTTCGTTTTCAGCGTAAAATCTTGCCCCTATGCTACTATTGATAAATGGGGGACCAATGGTAAATGTATGGCTTAACACATCTGGAATCTTTCTTAACTCGTGATCTAATATGGCATATTTTTCAGTACTTGTTTCAGTCGATATTGGGAAGGTTAAAACAGTTTTTGGATCAAAACTCAAAGGCCTTTCTTTGATATGATTCACTTGATCGATTACTATAAAAGCTACAATAATCAATAATTGTACGCCAATAAATTGTATTACAACCAATGCTCTTCTCAAAGAGAATCCCCTTGGATTTTTAGTATGAGTTTGTGCTTTAATAGCCCAAATTGGTTTATAATTAGATAGCACAAAAGCGGGGTAAAATCCTGCGAGGAGGGTAATCAATAAGGTTAACCCAATGATAAAAATTAAAATGCTTGGCTCTTGCACAAAATCGAATTGCATATGATTGACACCAAATGCCATGTTTAGCTGTATCATCGCATATTTTGCTATGAGCATTCCCATTAACATAGCCAGTGATGTAATGATGAAAGCCTCACTAATGAACTGCAAAATCAATTGAAAGCGATTGCTTCCTAAGGTTTTTCTGAGACCTACTTCTTTTGCACGTTTTAAAGACTGAGCAGTAGCTAAATTCACAAAATTAATGCAAGCAATAAAAGCAATCAAACCCGAAATAATCGACAAAAGCACCATGACGGGAGTAGGGAAATCATAAGTAAAATTGTTGTAGTTGTAATTTCTATCGTGGTTATCGGCTAAAGGCATTAAGAAAAAAGATGTCTTTTTAGCCAGTTCATCACTCAAGTATTTATCTATGATGGTATTGAACTGATTATAAATTTGCTTTTGATTCGTATCTTCTCTAAAAACAACATAAGTAGCACTATTACCAATCTTTTCCCAATTGTCGATAGTTTCAGGTAAAAATTCTGCCAAGGAAGAAAAAGATATTAATAGGGAATAGGGGTGATCTGTATTCGGTGGAGGAGATTTCACGATTCCTGTAACAGTCAAATCCAGTTTATTCCCAAGTTTAAAGGTGCTACCCAAAGCATTTTCGAGTCCTCCTAAAAAGTTTTGAGCGAATTCATCGGTAATCACTACAGTATTAGGTGCAGTAAGTGCTAGTTGTTGATTGCCCTTTATCCATGCTACATCAAACACATCAAAATATGCTTGATCTGCAAAGAATGCATACTTATCCTTGAAAACCTCTTTTTCTATATTTATTTGATAATCGTAAAGACAGTAAACTCCGCTTACTACTTCCAATCCTGAGACTTCCCTTTTTATCACTTCTGCTAAAGGCGTATAATTACAGCCATTAAAAGGCCTGCCATTTACATTTTGTTGCTGTACGTTTACCCTGTAAATATCTTCAAGGTTTTTATGGTAATTATCAAAAGAACTTTCAAAGAGAACAATCTTGAAAACCACCAAACAACAAGCAATACCTAAAGCTAACCCAAGTACATTGATTGCTGTGTATACATTGTTTTTTTTCAAATTTCTGAAAGCGGTAATGAAATAACTTCGTAACATGGCAAGGTAAATTAATTGTACTTGTTTCGATCTTCTAATAGCAAAAGGCCTGAGGTAATTCAATACCTGATACCAGTAGTTTAATTTGGCTTTAACAATGGTCGTTTCCTTTATTTTGGCATAAAACTGCTCTTCCAAATCTCCTTCAACCTCTTCGGCTAATTCTTTCCTAAGAAACCAATGAAGGAATCTCTGGGCTAATTTGGGCGGTATGGGAGATTTGGGATTCAAATAATAGTTTAATTTTTACTCAAGTTTTAAACATTTTACAGGGTTAATATTGGCTGCCTTTACAGTTTGCAAACTCACAGTAATCCATGCAATAAATAAAGCGAGGATACCTGCCAAGGCAAAATACCACCATGATAAATCAATTCGATAAGCAAAGCTTTCTAACCATTGCTTGGCTACGATATAACTTATTGGCAGGGCTATCACTATGGCTACTGAAACCATTTTAGTAAAATCGCTAGACAAGAGTTGTATAACACTAAATGTGCTAGCACCTAGTACTTTTCTAACCCCTATTTCTTTGATCCTTCTTTCGGCTGTAAAAGCTGCTAAACCAAAAAGACCTAGACAAGAAATGATAATGGCAATTACAGCAAAGTATCTAGATAACTTGGCAATCCTTTCTTCTGACTGATAAAGTACAGCGTATTCTTGGTCAAAAAACTTATAAGCAAACGGAACACCAGGATTAAATTTTTGATGTAAAGCTTCAATTTGAGTAATTGCTTCGTTTTCTTTTCCTGCGGCAATTTTAATAACTATACTCCCTGGCCAACTTCTAGTAAGTCTAAAAAAAGTAGGTTTTATTTGTTCATGCATCGATTCAAAATGAAAATCCTTGGTAACCCCAATTATTTCCCATTTACTTCCAGAAATTTCAATTTCTTTGCCTATTGGATCTTGAAATCCCAATGTTTGGAGTGCCGTTTCGTTAATGATGATTTTTGAAGAGTCAGTTTTAAAATCCCTTGAGAAAGTACGACCAGCCATCATTTCAATCCCTAACATTTCGAACATATCATAGTTGGCAGTCCCATGTTCAAACCATATGGTCTCATCAGGATTTTTCCCTTCCCATTGCATGTCTGCTGTAGATGCTTGCCCACCAAATAATGCATGGAACATATTAGAAGCATTGGTAACGCTCGATAATTTTTTTACTTCACTTATAAACGTTTCATGATTGTTTGATACCCAACCTTGCGGTCTAAAACTTATAATATGGTCTTTTTCGTAGCCTAGGTTTTTGGTTTGAACCAACTCAATTTGTTTATACACCACCACCACTCCTGAGATCAATATCACTGAAAGTGCAAATTGAAAAACAACCAATCCTTTCCTTACCCAAGTATCGTAAAAGTAATTTAGCTTTAGGCCTTTAAGTACGGTAAGCGGACTAAGACTAGAAAGAAATAAGGCAGGGTAGCTTCCTGCTATAAGTCCTGTTAGTAAAGTAATGCCTAAGATTGAGCCAATAATTTCCATGTTAAAATCTATTACTAATTGCTTTCCTGTAATCTGATTAAAATAGGGCATTACAAAAACCACTAGTAAAAAAGCTACGAATAAAGCTAGGAAAGCCATAGTAACAGCTTCCGTAAAGTATTGATAAATCAGCATTTTTCTATTTGCACCAATAGCCTTTTTCACGCCTATTTCCTTCAATCTTCTCGAAGCTTTAGCAGTAGATAAATTCATAAAATTGATGCAAGCCATCAATAAAATAAAAATAGCTACAATAGAAAATAAGCGTACATAAGTTATCCTACCGCCCACCTGCTCTCTATTTTCAAATTGCCCATATAAATAATAAGAAGAATAGGGGATAACAAAAGGGAAAATTACTGCATTCTCATAGTTGTCTTTTATATAATTTTCAATCTTACTGTTCAGCAATTTAATATCAGCATTTTTGTTGATCTTAAAATATGTTTTTACATTTTGGTTTCCCCTTTCAATACGTGCTCCAAAACGTTCTTCAAATACATCGAAGGATAACACATAGCTGAATTGCATGGAAGAATTAGCTGGTACATCTTTGAAGATTCCGGAGACGAATACATCTTCTTCTAAAGTATACCATCGCCACTTTAGTCTTTTACCAACAATGTTTTCGGTCGTTTGAAATAGTTTGTAAGCCAAGGATTCTGACAATACAATAGATTTAGTATTGCTCAATACTTTTTTCTCATTTCCTTCTATTAATTCATAGGAAAAAAAATCGAAAAAGGATTCAGTACCAAACTCACCTTTTGCTTCAAAGTAGTCATCCTCGTTGGAAATATATGATTCAATAGTTCCCCATGAACTAAAAACTGCTTCTTCAATTTCGGGCATTTCATCGACCAACCTTTCAGCAAATATTTTAGATGTATTTAAAATCGTTTTACTACTGACCGAATTAGATACCAATCGGTAAAGCGCTTGGTTATTCTCATGAAATTTGTCTACACTTAATTCATTGTTTATCCATAGATAAATTAATAATGCACAAGCCAGTCCCGTTGACAATCCTGTGAGGTTAATGAAAAAAGACATTCTATACCGCTTAAAGCTTCTATATGTCAATAAAAAATTATGTCGGAACATAGTGTAATGGTCTAGATGTAATCTTTTAGATTTTCTAATGGCAAAAGGCCTTAAGTAATTTAGTACCTGATACCAGTAATTTAAATTTGCCTTTGTTGGGGTAGTTTCTTCCAGCTTAGCGAAAAACTGTTCTTCCAAATCACCTTCTACTTCTTCAGCAAGATTATCTCTAAGAAATAAGTGAAGCAGCCTTCTAGCTAGTTTAGGTGGTATTCGAGCTGGCTTATTTTTCATATTAATGCTGTTGTTCTCCCTGTGATTTTACTCGTCCTTCAAACATTTTATCGGATTAATGCTAGCAGCCTTCACCGTTTGCAGAGCCACCGTAATCCATGCATTGAGTAAGGCAAGGGAACCCGCTCCCGCAAAATACCACCAGTCTAATTCAATGCGATAAGCGAAACTCTCCAACCACTGGTTGGCAATGAAATAGCTAAGAGGCAGGGCGACTAAAATAGCTGCCAATACCATTTTTGTAAAATCGCCAGATAATAGTTTGATGATGCTAAAAATTCCTGCTCCTAAGACTTTTCTAATACCTATTTCTTTTAATCTCCTTTCAGCTGTAAAGGTGGCCAAGCCAAACAGACCCAGACATGAAATAAGAATAGCAATGATTGAAAAGTACTGTGCTAATGCGCCCACTCTTTGTTCAGAGATATAATGTGCCTGATACTCTTCATCTAAAAATGTAAAGTCAAAAGGAACACCCGGATTGAATTTAGCATATAATTTCTCTAATCTGGTAATTGCCTCTCTTTCTTGGCCTGCTTTTACTTTTACAGCTATCGTATTTGCATCATCTGGTACGTAGATCAAACACATCGGTTCTATTTCTTCATACAATGACTGATAATGAAAATCCTTGACAATACCAATTATTTCCCGATCGCCTCTAATATTGACAACTTTCCCAATAGGGTCTTCTAATGCTATAGTCTTAATGGCTGTTTCATTCAGAATGATTGTTTTACTATCATTAAAATCTCTTGAAAAAGAGCGTCCTTCTAGTAATTCTATATTTAACGTTTTCAAATAATCATATCCTACTCTGGTAAAAGTATATTGAATACGTGGGCGACCTTCACCACCATAACCACCACCAGCATTATCAAAATTGGATATACTTCCTTCTAGAACTGTGGCATTTACAATCCCTACCGTATTTCTAACTTCTTTTAAAAATGGGTCTATTTTTTCAATAAGTTCTCCTTCTTTTTCAAAAGTGAGGATGTTGTCTTTTTCGTAACCAAGATTTTTAGATTGCACGAAATCAATCTGTTGAGAAATGACAAAAACGGAGACAATTAGTATGATTGAAATACTGAACTGAAACACCACCAAGCCTCTTCTAGTAATAATTTCACCAATCGAAGTTTTTAACTTTCCTTTTAATATCTCATTGGGTTTTAAACTTGAAAGGAAAAAAGCTGGATAGCTGCCAGAAATAAGCCCAGTAAAAATAATGATGAGCAAAGCACCCATTAAAAGTTGTAAGTCTATACTAAGTACGAGTTGCTTTCCAGTAATTAGATTAAAGTACGGAAGTATTAGAAATACAAGCACAATTGCAATAAATGATGAAATAAATACCAATAATGAAGATTCACTTATATATTGAAAAACGAGTGCTTTTTTAGATACACCTATTGCCTTCTTAATGCCTACTTCTTTTAAGCGCCTTGATGCTTGTGCGGTAGAAAGGTTCATAAAATTGATGCAGGCAATCATTAAGATAATAATGGCAACCGCAGAGAAAAGCCACACATAATTAATTCTTCCTCCAGCTTGTACACCATTTTCATAACTATTGTATAAGTATCTATCAGAGTATTTCTGTAGAAACATTTCACCTATCCATTCAGGATGTTTTTCACCGTACAAGGGTTCTAATTTGGCCCTGTAAAAACTATTGATTTTATCTTGAAATGCATCGATATTTACCCCCTGTTTCAGCGTAATATAAACACTTGGACTGTTACTGTCCCAATGTACATTATCTGGGTCTCGTCTATCTAAATAAAGTTTATTGGTCAGTAAAAAGTCAAACTGATTTGATGTATTTACATGCGACAGATCAAAAATACCAGAAACGATATAATCACCAGCGTACAAAGATTCTCCATCTGTGTTATCTACTACGTTGACTATCTTTCCAATGGCATCATTTTCATCATCAAAAATATTGTATGCTAGTTGCTTAGAAATCACAATAGATTCTTTATTTGTCAGTACTAAGTCTTTGTCACCTTGGATCAAGTCATAAGAGAAAACATTGAAAAAATCTTTACCAGCAAGTTGTCCTTTTGCTTTTAGAATTTTATCGTTAAATGTCAGGATCGACTTAGATGCATCTTGTATAAAAGGTACTACCAATTCTATTTCTTCCAATTCATCAATTAAAGCAGGTGCCAACAAATCTGAATTAGTTTCGCTCGTAAAAACATCATCAGACTCATTGATATTTCTCATGACCTGATATAATTGGGCATCATTTCGATGGAACTTATCTACAGATAGCTCATTAAAAACCCACATATAAATTAATAGGGCAGCAGCTAAACCTGTAGATAAGCCAGTTAAGTTTATCAGAAATGAACTTCTATATTTTAAAAAATTTCTATAAGCAAGGGTAAAATTATGACGGAACATAGATAAAAAATTGTGGTGATTTTCTTTTGATTTACGTATGGCAAATGGCCTGAAATAGCATATGACCTGATACCAATAATTGAATTTTGCCTTGAGCAGTGAACCTTCTTCCAGCTTGGCATAAAACTGCTCTTCTAAGTCCCCTTCAACTTCTTCAGCAAGGTCATCACGAAGGAACCAATGAAGAAATTTTTGGGCTAGTTTGGGCGGTATTTGTTGTATGTTTTTCAAAATTTTTTAGTAGATGGACATAATCATCCATCCAATTAATCTTTAGTAGGCTTTATATTGGCGTGCTTAAAATCCGTTTCACCATCAAACCGAGTATTTTCTAGGTTGCTAGGTTTAGCGAAATAGGCATGTCTAAAATCACTTTCTTTCAAAAATTGAACATTTGAAAAATCCACTCCTTTTTTGAAAGTGGTGTGCCCAAAATCGGCAAATTCATTAAAAATTGAGCCACTGAAATTCTGATAAGCCGGAAATTTTACATGCCTGAAATCAGCTTCTTCTTTAAATACCACATTATTAAAGTCAAATGTTTCTTTCACACTAGTATGTCTAAAGTCTGCATCTTCATTAAATTCACTAGCATAAAAGGTAGATGCCTGATTAAAAGAAGTATGCCTGAAATCTATTTTCCTTTGAAATTGACAATTACTAAAGTTAGTTTGCTTAAAAAACTTGGTATGCCTAAATGAAGCCGCTTCTTCAAATGTGCAATTAATAAAGGTAGCAGCTTCAAGAAAATCCGTTTTATAGGATGTTATATTCCTCTCTTCACTATAATGAGCTAACACTTTTCCTTTAAATACACAATTCGTAAACTTAATTTCTGAAATTACTTGACTAACATATCTTTTGTTATCGCCTTTGTTTTTGGTATCTAGTTGGCTATTGTCCAATCTGGTCAAATCTAAATCACCAGTAATCACCACATTCTGATAAGATACATTTTCTTTTAGGTTTATTTTTTGAATGATTTCTTTCGCTGAAATCTCTTTCTGTGCTTGTGCGATTGATGCAAACACTAATGCTAGTAAGATGCTTAAAACTGTATTTTTCATAATATGAATGTTAAATAATATAAGACACTTTTATAAGGATTTATTCTGATCGTAAACTATTTACTGGATTCATGAGTGCAGCTTTTATGGCTTGGTAGCCGATAGTTGCATTGGCAATTATAAATGCTATACAACCCGCTAAGGCGAACACCCACCATTCTATATCAATTTTGTAATTAAAGTCCTGTAGCCATTGATCCATAGTATACCATGCAATTGGAATGGCAAACACAAAAGCCAATGCGACGAGACTTAAGAAGTCTTTGGTGAGCAATACCAGAATATTTTTAATTGAAGCTCCCAAAACTTTATGGATACTAATTTCCTTACTGCGCTGTTCAATCATAAATGCTGAAAGAGCCAGTAAGCCCATGCAGGCAACTACGATTGCCAATATGGCGAAACTGCTAAAAATATTTCCAGTACGAGTTACATCTTCATACATAGATGCATAATCTTCATCTAAAAATGTATAGCGTATAGCTTGGTGGGGGGCGAAGTCATCCCAGATATTATCAATTGTACCAATAAACTCACGCATATTAGCAGTGTTTACCTTTACAGCAACTATTGATGGACTATTACCAATAACAAAACAAACAGGTTCGACATCTTCTCTCAAGCTTTCAAAATGAAAGTTTTCCACCACACCTATTACATTCCACACCGGGCCATCATTGGTAATTCTTTGGTCTAATGGATTTTGGAAACCGAACTCTTCAACCATTTTTTGATTGATGATTACTGCTTGTGAATCACTGGCCATGGTTGATTGAAAATCTCTTCCTTCTACTATATTCATCCCCATAGTTTTGATATAATCGTAATCTACACGCCAAATTTGTGCGCCTATACCATTATCTATTTTTTCTCTACCTTCTCTCCAAAAAGAATTACCATTTCTTTTTGTACCAGCTATGGGTAGATAATCACTTACGGATACATTTTTTACTTCTGACAATTGTAGTAGGGCGTCTTTAAAAGTGCCCATTTTATCTCCAAGCGAGTTTGTGCCTTTCAATAAAATTACCTGGTCTTTCTCAAAGCCAATTTTGGTATTGAGAATAAAATTCATTTGTTCAAAGATGATAATTGTTCCAATAATTAAAACAATGGAAGTAGCAAATTGAAAAACTACTAAAGTACTTCTCAAATAGGAACTTTTGCTTCCCCTTCTCAATCGCCCTTTTAACACTTCAATTGGTTGAAAAGAAGAAAGATAAAATGATGGATAAATGCCTGAAAGAATGCCTATTGCAAGAGACCCGAAAATTACGACGGGTATCAACCACCATGAGGTCCATGGAAATAATAGAGCTTTACCAGCTATTAAATTAAAATAAGGTAATATTAATGCAGCTATAATTACGCCTAGAATAAATGCCAGAATACTATAAAGTATAGATTCAGTCATAAATTGGTGAATGAGACTTAGCCTGTGTGACCCTACCACTTTGCGCAGCCCTACTTCTTTTGCACGGTTAGCAGACTTAGCGGTCGAAAGATTGATAAAATTGATACAAGCAATCAATAGAATAAAACCTGCAACCATCCCAAAAAGCCAAACAAAGCGTATATCGCCATGTTTTAGCTCATCAAAAATATCTTGCGAATGAAGGTGGATATCATTAATAGCCTGTAATTCGAAACTCGTATTTTTAGCAATCTCTTCAGCATCTGTAACTCCTGCTTCAAGCTGAACAGGCAACATATATTTAGTAGTAATTTCATTCATTTTTCGTGAGAGTGCTACAGGGTCTGTTCCCTTGTGCAATTTTACATAGGTAGGATAGTTGCTCGCTCTCCAGAAAGTCTGTTCCCCTGGCCAAAACTCTCTATTGGTCATCGTCATTAGGAAATCGAATTGAATATGAGAAGTTGTTGGGAAATCTTTCATGACCCCTCCAATTGTGAATGGCGTCTCTTCATCATTGTCTAATATGAGTGATTTACCAATGGGATTCTCATTTGGGAAATATTTTTGGGCTTTACTTTCTGATAATACTATTGAATTAGGCATGGCCAATGCTTGTGATCTTTCGCCATACACCATGGGTATTTCTAATAAATCTAAGAGGGATTGGTCAAAATAGGTAAATCCTTTTTCATGAATATTTTGCTTTTCGCCTACTTTTCTAACTTCTTTACTGCCAGCCCCAAAAAGTTCTCCTGCATTGTATCTCCCCACTTGTTCAATCTCAGGATATTCCTCTAAAATAGCATAGGCAAATGGTGGTTGGAAAAAAACATCTTTTTCTATATCACCTTCATCATTGAATACCCAAATGAGTCTGTAAATACTTTCATTGTTAGGCACATGTTTATCATAACTCAGTTCATCTTGAATAAATAGGGCTATCAATAAACAAGCCGCTATGCCTAAAGCAGTCCCACCAATTTTAATGGAAGCATACATTTTTTCTTTTGATAAATTTCTCCAGCCAATTTTTAAATAGTTGCGGATCATAGCAAGATAAATTAAGGTATGATGTCTTTTATTTTCTAGGGCAAAAGGTCTTATGTAATTAAATACCTGATACCAGTAGTTAATTTTTGCTTTAATAATTGTGGTTTCTTCTAACTTGATCAAGAACTGTTCTTCCAGATCTCCTTCAACTTCCTCAGCCAATTCTTCTTTTAAGAAGAAGTGAAGGAAGCGTTGTGCCAATTTAGGCGGTAATGTATTTTCATCATTATTCATTAATATTCTATTCCGATTTCAAATTATCTACTGGATTGATCAAAGTGGCTCTAATTGCTTGGTAGCTAATGGTTACAGCCGCAATTAGTACCGATAAAATACCAGCTATTAAAAATGTTATTGGTTCGATGCTGATACGATAGACGTAATCTTCAAGCCAAATTCCCATGCTATACCAAGTAATCGGAATAGCAATGAAAAATGATAGTAGAATTAATACTATAAAGTTGTTGGTAAGTAATCGAAATATACTATTGAGTGAAGCACCTAAAATCAATCTAATACTAACTTCTTTTCTTCGCTGCTCTATTAAGAATGATGAAAGGGCAAATAAACCAAGACATGCTACTATGATGGCAAGTAGCGCAAACGCACTGAATATTGTTCTAATTTGGTTTACATCTTTATACATTTTCGCATAGTGAACATCTAGAAAAGTGTATCTAAAGCTTTGATTTGGAGAAAACTGCTTCCATAGATTTGCCACAGACCCAACTGTAAAAGGCATATCTGCTGTATTAACTTTTACTGAAATGGCTCTATTATTAGCGCGGATATACATGCCCAGTGGTCTAATTTGTTTCTTCAAAGATTCAAAATGGAAATCTTCGACAACACCAATGATGGTCCAGTCTCCTAAATAATTAGAAATTTGCTCTCCAATAGGATTATCAAAATTTAACTTATTAGCTAATGCTTCATTAATGATAACAGCTGATGAGTCTGAAGCTACATCGATAGAGAAATCCCTTCCTTGCTTAATATTAAGTCCAATAGTCTTTGGATAATCAAAGTCAACGGCCCATTGTTGACCACTTATGGCATCTTCAGGGCCCATTCCTTCTATTGACCAGCCTCCATTGTTAGTGACAAATCCTGATACTGGCAAATATCCACTTATAGATGCCGATGTTACATTTGGCAAACGAAGTAGTTCATTTTTAAAAACATCAATCTTATCTTCTAGTGTTCGCGTGCCTTGAATTATAATGACTTGGTCTTTATCAAATCCTAGTTTTTTTGTTAAAATAAAATCCATTTGTTGATTGATGATCAACGTACTTACTATCAAAACTATGGAAATACTAAACTGAAATACAACAAGCGAACTCCGCAAAGTAGATTTCTTACCGCCTCTACTAACATTTCCCTTTAATACTTTTATTGGTTGGAAAGATGACAGGTAAAAAGCGGGGTAAACTCCTGCGATAATACCGATTATCAAAGATCCTAATATTAAACCTGGTAATAACCACCAAGCTGTCCAAGGAAAGGCAAGTGAGATACCTAGCACACTATTGAAGTAGGGGAGCATTAAGGCAGCTATTACAATTCCTGCCAAAAATGCGATGAAACATAAAAATGTAGACTCTGTTAAAAACTGTTTGATTAAATGTATCCTGTAAGATCCAACTACTTTGCGTAATCCTACTTCTTTTGCCCGACTTACAGATTTAGCGGTAGATAAATTGATAAAATTGATACATGCAATTAGTAAGATAAATATGGCTACTGCACCAAACAACCATATATACTGAATATCTCCATGGGATAAAGAATCACCAATTTCATCAAGATTAAGATAAATCTCTTGTACGGGTTGTAGCCCAAATTGAAAGCTCTTTAACCATGCTATGTTATCCGCTCTATCAGTATCAATTACAGGTGGTAAAAAATATTTCTCTATCAATAAAGACATTTTCTCTTCAAGATTGGCAATGTCTGTTCCTTCATTCACCTTTATGTAAGTGACATAGTTCTGGCTCCTCCAATTGGTAGACTCTCCTGGGAAAAACTCTTTATTATAAAGTGAAATCAGAAAATCATATTGAAAATGTGAGGTTACTGGAAAGTTTTTGATAACCCCTGTTACCTTGTATTGATTGTTATCATCATTGTTCAATATGAGGATTTTACCAAGTGGGTTTTCATCAGGGAAAAATTTATCTGCTTTCCTTTCAGTAATTACAATGGAGTTGGGATCATTAAGTGAATTTTCAGGATTTCCATAAATAAAAGATGCTTGCAGTATTTGAAGTAATGATTGATCGGCAAAAATCAGCTTATCTTCAAAGCTACTTTCAGTTCTATCAGCCCGCTTAATTTCATTGCCACCAGCTCCAAACCCAGGAGCTGCATTATATCTGGCAGCAAATTGAATTTCTGGAAATTCTTCTTCTATAACAGAAGCAAAGGGTGATGGGAAATGAACACCTATTCCTGTATAATCATTAAAAGTGGAGGTATAGTTAACCCTGAAAATCTGATCTCCATTTTGATAATGTTGATCATAACTCAACTCTTGGCGAATGAAAAGAAAGATCAATATACAAGCTGCAATACCTAAAGAAAATCCTCCAACTTTTATTGAAGAGTATATTTTATGTTTAACTAAATTTCTCCAGCCTATTTTAAGATAATTCTGAAACATTGCATATTGATTTAAATGGACATAATTGGATTTTTTGATAGCAAAAGGCCTGAGGTATGCAAAAACCTGGTACCAATAATTAATCTTAGCGCTAGTAATTGTGGTCTCATCTAATTTGGCATAGAACTGCTCCTCTAAATCGCCTTCCACTCCCTCTGCAAGATCCTTTCTAAGGAACCAGTGCAAAAACCTGAGGGCTAGTTTAGGTGGATAGTGTTCTTTTTGTGCCATAATATTTACTTTGGAATACCGAATTCAAAACCAAATTTTGGAAATTGCCTCCATAGCGATACCTTAAAATCCCTAGACGTTTCTAATGCACTCCTTCCATAAGCTGTTATGGAATAAATGCGCTTCCTTCTGCCTCCTCTTTCTGTTGTAGCCTTCCCCATTTCAGACTTAAGGAAGCCTTTTTCCTCCAATCGGCTCAAAGTTGAGTGCACTGCACCAATTGAAACAGATCTACCAGTTTGGTCTTTAAATTCTTCGGCAATTTTAAAAGCATAAGCCTCTTCTTCGCCAAGGATACCCACTAGCAATAAAAGAACTTCTTCAAATTCGCCAAGTCTTGTCTCTTTCATATTAGTTTCTAAATTGTAGAACAAATATAGATATCTTTTCCAGAATCGGATAAAAAATTATATGAATGGTAGGAAATACTACTAAATCATTGAGAAATTTTTTATGAGTAAACAGTTCTCTTAAGAAAAAAAGAAGCAAATTTTAGCAAAGGTGGGACCTTACATGATTAGGTATGATTCTAAAATCGTAACTGTTCTGTCCTGAATTTTTTGATATACAAATTGAAACTTATCTACTAAATTTTTGAATATCCTCTAGGGCTTAATAGATAATTTAGGTTCTACATGATTTTACATGATACTTTAGAAAGTTAAGTTTGTTGGTCACAGTTTAAAGGGTTTAGAGAAGTTAGAGGCTGGAGGCTAGAAGTAAGAAAAAGTTTTTATTACAGGTCTTTACTTTTTTCTAAATTCTAGTTTCTAATCTCTTGGTTTCCAATAGTAAACTGTTTTTAAATCTCGATTTATAAAGCAATTCCATAAAGAGCCATAATTTATATATTTGGCAATGGCCCGTTTCATTAAAAAACGTACAGAGCAGATAGGTTAAGTTCCAGGTTCCTTAATATTTATCGTGCTACACTATAATTCTGTCAAAGCACATCAACATTTTGAGTCATTGAATGTAAATTCGATCTTTTATGAATATAATAGAGGAGGTCATTACACGTCCTTGTATGAGTATGTGATAACTACTCTGGATGGTTTTAAAAACTTGTAAAGGATTTCAACTTCAATATGATTAAAAGAATTGTTCAAATAATTTACTGCCTTTTTTTCGGATTGTGGTGCCATTCAATTTTCGGGCAACAAACCGTTAGAGGCACCATAATAGACAAAGATGTACAGACACCAGTAAGTTTTGCGACAGTAGTCATTCAAGACAGCGATCCTATTATTGGTAACACTACTGATATTGATGGGAAATTCAAATTGGAAAATGTACCCTTGGGCAGACATACCATTGTTGCTACTTTTATCGGATATGAAACGGCTGTTTTGCCCAATATTGAAGTAACGGCAGGCAAAGAGGTAGTATTGGAAATTCAGATGACAGAGAGTTTTGAAACCCTGCAAGAGGTAGTAGTAACAGCAGATATCGACAAAACTGAAACCATCAACGAACTATCTACAGTGAGTGCTAGAACATTGACCATTGAGGAAGCCAGTCGCTACGCTGCTTCGATTGCGGATCCAGCCCGCCAAGCACAAAATTTTGCTGGTGTAACCAACGGTGGTGATGATATATACAATGACATTGTTATTAGGGGCAATTCGCCAAGGGGAATGTTGTGGCGTTTGGAAGGAATAGAAATCCTTAACCCTAACCATTTTGCCAATCTTGGTGGTTCTGGTGGTGCAGTGAGTATGCTGAGTTCCAATGTATTGACTTCTTCCGACTTTTTTACAGGCGCATTTCCAGCAGAGTTGGGGAATGCAATGTCTGGCGTTTTCGATTTGAGGTTCAGGAAAGGAAATGATGAAAAAAGAGAAACAACCATTAGTGCAGGATTTCTAGGTTTGGAACTTGCTGCTGAAGGCCCTTTTTCCAAAAAATCCGGAGCATCTTATTTATTCAATTATCGCTATTCTACCTTATCCATTTTAAATGCATTAAATGTAAAAGTAGCAGGTGATGCTTTACCTACTTACCAAGATTTGAGTTTTAATCTAAACTTCAAATCAAAGCGATGGGGCAATTTTAATGTATTTGGTGTGGGAGGTGTTACCAAAACAGATATTCAAACAGAGCGGGAAAACCGACCCAATGCTTTTGAAAATGAAATTGATGAGTCGGCAACTGGTATTGTAGGCCTGAAACATTTTAAATTTTTCAATAAAAATGCCTACATCAAAACAGTAGGGGTTGTTGGATTGAACGATTACCGATACCGCTATAATATTGTTGAAAATGGTAATTCTATTCCAGATTTTGATGAGGAAAGTCAAAGGCAACAGTATCGGATTTCGACCATGTACAATCACAAGTTCAATGCAAAACACGTTTGGCGCTCGGGTATTATCTTTAGCAATGTAGCGAGCGATTATGCTTATAAAACCAATGAGGACAATATTTTCCAAACGGCTTTGGACATTGGTGGCGCCTCTGATCAATGGCAAGCATATAGCCAGTGGAAATGGCGCATAAACAAAGATTTGACCTTAAATACTGGCTTTCATTACTTATATTATGCTCTTTCTAAACAAAGTTCTTTTGAGCCTAGATTGGGTTTAAAATGGCAACTCAATGAAAAGCAATCCCTTAACCTCGGTGGCGGATTGCACAGCAGAGTGGAAGACAATACCGTTTACCTCGTAGAAATTCCGAATGGTGATAACCCCATACAACCCAATAGAAATCTGGGATTGGGGAAAGCAGCTCATTTGGTATTGGGTTATGATTTAAACATCAACCCACAACTGCGACTAAAGGTGGAAACCTATTATCAAAAGTTATATAACATTCCAATCTCTTCCGATGCATCTGAAAATTTCTCTGTCATCAATGCACAGTCGGCTTATGATTTTGTATATCGGGAAGATACTTTGCTCAATAATGGGTCGGGTAAAAATTATGGGATTGAGCTGACCCTAGAGCGGTTTTTACATAATAATTTTTATTACTTGACCACTTTGTCTTTGTATCAATCTAAATTCAGCATGGATGGTGATACTTATTTCAATAGCCTGTTCAATGGAAATTATGTGTTGAACGTGTTGGCTGGAAAGGATTTTATTGTTGGAAAGAATGAAACAAATACGTTTGGATTAAATGCCAAAGCGACATTTTTTGGTGGACAAAGGTTTACAGCTATTGACTTGGAAGGATCAAGGGAAGCTGTTTCTACCGTTTTTTCTTCCACGCCATTTACAGAGCGGATAGATGATTATTATCGATTTGATGTGGGCATCAATTATAAGATCAATCACAGGAGTACTACCCATACCTTAAGCCTTAATGTTCAAAACATTACGAATCGCTTAAATGAGCGTACCAGAAATAGTTTTTATGATGTTTTGGCCGACCAAATTATTACTCGTAAAACATCTCAAGCAGGATTGATACCAGTATTGCAATACACGGTTAGTTTTTAATGCATACTCTTGAAATTATCTATTCAATATATGTAGCGTTTAAGTTGGATCTGGGAAAATTTGCAGTAGAAATTTTTAAGCTTCCATCCATTTTGGATTCAGCTTTAATATTATTTCATAAATAGGACAGTTTTCTTCATGTGCTCCTTTTAAATATCCAGTACTCATCAAAAATTCATTCACAATTTCTCCACCAACAAACTTAAAATGCTTTTTAAAGAGCTTAACCCATTCCTCTTTGGTCTTTGGATGATGCTTATCTAACCAATTTTTAAAAGAACCCATTTCCTTTTGTATTTCCATGATCTTTTGTGCGTTGTGAATTGCCGCATTTACCTTAAGCTTATTTCTGATGATACCTGCGTCTGCCAATAATCTTGTACGGTCTTCTTCGGTATAATTGGCTACTTTTTCAATATCAAATTGCGAATATGCCTTTCTAAAATTTTCTTTCTTCTTCAATATAGTGTCCCAAGAAAGCCCTGCCTGGTTTATCTCTAAAATAAGCCTTCCAAACAACTCATTATCATCAACCAAAGGAAAACCATATTCAGTATCGTGGTAGATTTTATGCACATTGTCGGCATCTTTATCTAAAACATATTCGCAATAAGACATAATATTCGTACAGTATAGTTTATCAATTTAAAATATTCAAAATTAGAGATTACTTTATTCATTTCGAAAAATACTAAAATTTAGTAATTTTTTTAAGGTCATAACTTGAGTTATGTTAAGTTGTGAAATATCCTGTAATATGACTACATCTAGCCGTAAATTATACGTTTGGTAGCACCCGCAATCTACGATTATTTATAAGGGAAATAAGTGCGATACACTTATAATCTAGTTAGACACAAGTATGGATTCCCTTTGATCGATTTCAAAAAAGACAATCAATTTCAAAATCGATAATCATTTTTCATTTCTGATAAGCCACAATCCTAACTGGCACTATAGCTTTGTTTCAAATTCAAAAAGTAAAAAAAAATGAAACAACGAATCTGGTACATTGACAATCTGAGAATTTTTTTAACTTTTTTAGTAGTTGCACATCATTGGGCTATTTCAAATGGAGCCCCTGGGGACACTTACTATAGTGAAGCAAACATTGGTCCTGTCAGCACACTCTTATTGAGTATCTTTGTTGCAACAAACCAAGCATTCTTTATGGGCTTCTTCTTTTTTATTTCCGCTTATTTTGTGCCCTCCTCATATAAAAAGAGAGGTGGTTTTACTTTTATAAAATAGCGACTCGTCAGACTTGGGATACCACTGATATTCTATTTTTTTATAATATCTCCTATACTTATTTTTTCTTCAAAAAAACTTAGTGCAACATTCTCTGGCAATTTACTTGAATTTATGCAAACCGATGGTGGATTCTCAGTTGGACCAATGTGGTTTGTGGTCCTGCTCTTAATATTTTCAATGCTCTATATGTGGATAGATAAAATGTTCTTAAGTAAACTATCACGGTTTTATGTGCCCATAAAAAAGCACATTCAGATCATTGGATTTTCTGTCTTGATCCTTTTGACCTTTATTATTCGAATCAAATTCCCTGTTGGTGAATGGGTGCCGATAATCGGTATCCAGCCTGCACATTTGATCCAATACATATTGTGTTTTGCATTGGGAATCTGGGTAAAAGAAACAAATATGCTTCAAAATATTTCTTTTGAGAAATCGAAACATCTGTTTGCTTTGGCCCAGGCAATAATTTTTATCGGTTTTCCAGTAATTTTCTTATTGGGAGGTGCACCCGAAGATACAACACTTTTTATGGGAGGATTTACTTGGCAATCGCTTTCGTTTGTGATATGGGAACAGCTTGTTGCAATTTCTTTGATTTTAGGAATGTTGGGTATGTTCAAGAAATACTTTAACATACAAAATAGTCTCCTTAAAGACCTTTCTCAAAACAGTTATGCAATTTATATTTTCCATGGCATTGTGCTAATTGCATTCTCTGCCATGTTTCAATTCTATGATGGAAATTCAATGTTTAAATTTGTTTTATTACTCATTCCTATATTTCTTTTTTGTTATTTATTGGCTAAGTTTATCAGAGGCATACCTACTGTAAAAAGAGTACTTTAGTATGACTGAAATTCTATCAAACGGATTTAGGGTAACGGCTATTTTCCTGATTATTTTCTTCGGAACTGTCTTCTATGAATCAGAAAAAGTCTCTTATAGAAAAAATGTTTTTATCTTTTTTCTATTGACTGTCATTGGTTACTTACTGGCATACTGGGAACCGTTTCAATCGAATAAATTAATATTTACTATTTCATTTTTTCTATCGATAACTTTACCGTTTGCATTTTGGCTTGCCGCAAAAGCGTTGTTTAACGATGACTTTAAGTGGTCAGCAAAATATTGGATTTTAAGCATTGGAGTGCCGGTTATCCTGAATGTTTTATATTATTCAAATGAAGTAATTACTGATGGTTTTTATATACAAATAAGGGTTTTACCTTACCTGATCTCTGTGTTTTTCATACTTCTTGTAATTTACGAATCAATAAAAAATCGAGATAATGACTTGGTTTTGTCACGCCTAAAAAAGAGGAATGTATTTGTGATATTTTCATCGTTCATGGCCCTTTTTTCAATATATTTCTTTTTTGTTGAAGACCCGATGAAACTTCCTGCTCTGTTCGATTTATTTCAGAATGGAGTGATATGTATTTTCATTGCTTTGTTCTTTTATCCGCAGATTGAATACAAAAATCTTTGGGAAGTGACTAGATCACATGGAGTGACCAATGATGCCAACACCATAATCCAAAAAAGGATTATCGAAAAAATAAGGCAATTGTTTGAAAATGAAAGAATGTACACTTCTGAGGGAATTACAATTACTCAACTAAGCGAAAATATCAGTGAAAAAGAATATCAGGTACGACGTGCCATTAACGGAGAGTTGGGCTATACAAACTTCAACGCATTTCTTAATTATTATCGAATAAGAGAAGCCTGTCGAATAATTGGCAGTGACCACAATAAATCATTGACTTTTCAAGAAATTGCCTTTAAAATGGGCTATCAATCAGTAGCAACTTTTAATCGTGCATTTAAGACTGAAACTGGAAAAACACCAAGTGAATATTCAGACAATTTGAATTAAAAACAAGTGCCAAGCAATGTATAAAAATAATAACTGGTACAATAGTAACTTCAAGGATATTTACACGCTTCAACTCTCTGTTCTGTGTCTCAAAGAACGTGGTTCGCAGAACAGTTCCAATATCGGTTTGTGAGCCAGAGTGGCACCACCACAAACGGAGGTTTTAATGATTTTTTTTACAAACGTAGTTTTACTCCTAAAAAAGACATATCCCCTATTCATCTTTCAAGCATTCTACCGGGTTAATGTTGGCAGCTTTTACAGTTTGGAATCCTACAGTGATCCATGCGATGAGTAAGGCGATAGTACCTGCCCCAACAAAAAACCACCATTCCAGGTTTATCCGATAGGCAAAACCTTCCAACCACCAATTGGCAATAAAGTAACTTAGAGGCAGCGCTATTAAAATAGCAGCTAATACCATTTTAGTAAAATCGCTTGTTAAAAGCTGGATGATACCAAATACGCTTGCCCCCAACACTTTTCTTACTCCTATCTCTTTTATCCTTCTTTCTGCCGTAAAAGCAGCCAAACCGAATAATCCTAAACATGAAATTAGGATGGCAATGCCAGCAAAATACTTCGATAGTGTAGAGACTCTTTGTTCAGCTTTATATTGAGCCTCGTATTCCTTATCCAAGAATTTATAATTCAAGGCAAAACCAGGATTGAATTTTTTGTTAAACTCATAGAGGCCAGCAATTACATCTTGTTCCATGCCCACTTCAGATTTTACCATAAACTTATTTATTCGGTTTGGCATAAACCTGAAACATTGTGGTCGTACATTTTTATGTAATGATTCAAAATGGATGTTTTTTACCACGCCAACTATCTCCTTTTCAACTCCCCAAAAAGTAAAGGTTTTACCAATTGGATCTTTGAGCCCCATGTGTTCAATAGCCACTTCATTAAAAATAATTTTCGATCCCTCATCTTTAAAATCCCTAGAGAACATCCTTCCTTCTTTGAGTTCCATCCCAAGGATTTCCATCATATCGTAATAAACTGGCATCACCTCAAAGCGGGTGTTGTCTTCTGGGTCTTTACCTTCCCATTGGTGGCCATAAGTGCCCCAATTGTTTCCCGTTAAATCGTGTCCTATGCCTGATACTTCAGATACTCCTTTTATATTTCTTAGTTCTGAAAGATAAGTCTCAAGATGCTCCTCTTCCATTAATGCCCCTTCTCGATCAAAGTATATCATATTATCTCTTGAAAAACCTAGGTTTTTAGTCTGCAGGAATTCCATCTGCTTGTATACCACAAGTACAGCTACAATTAAAATAGTAGAGAGGGCAAATTGAAAAACAACCAGTCCTTTCCTAGTCCACAGTACCCCTGTAGAAGTACTAAATCTGCCCTTTAAAATAGTGATAGGCCGAAATTGAGAAAGATAGATTGCTGGATAACTTCCTGCCAAAAGTCCTACCATGATGGTAATACCAAGTATCATACTAGTCAGAGATTGATCCAATATCAAGTTGAGGTGCTTTCCTGTAATTTCATTGAAATGTGGAAGAATTAAAATGACCAGTAAAAGTGCAAGGACCATAGAAAGAAATACTATTAACATAGAATCTGAAAAGTGTTGGAAGATCAAGGCTTTACGACTGGCTCCAACCACTTTCTTTACCCCAATTTCCTTGAGTCTTCTAGATGCTCTTGCAGTAGAAAGATTCATGAAATTGATACTAGCAATTACCAATATAAATACAGCAATGATTGAGAAAAGCCTTACATATTGGATCCTACCCCCTATTTGCTTTCCATTTTCATATTTTCCGAAAAGGTAATTTTTCGAAAAAGGTACTAAAAATGGCACTCTATCGGTAATTCCATTATTGCTTTTGATTTTTACATAATCTGCAATCGACTCATTGAATTGGTTTACATCTGTATCAGGTTTCAATACAACATATACATCAGCTGGTTCATTTCCCCATCTTAATGCCCATTCATTATCATCTAGGTACTTTTCGAAAGACAATAAGTAATCAAATTTTAAAGTAGAATTTTCAGGAACGTCTTCAAATATTCCCGTAATTAAAAACTGCTCGTCTTTTTGGAATTCAATGGTCTGATCTAATGCTTTATCAACACTCCCGAACAAACCAATAGCCAGGCTTTCTGAAATTATAATGGCGTTTTTATCAGCTAATACTGTACTTTTTTCTCCGTAAATTAAAGGGAACGTGAACACATGGAAAAAATCCCTATCGACATAAACTCCACTTGCTCTTAAGCTATTGTCCTTAAATGTCAAAGTCGCCGATTCTTCATCTTCCCTCACTGTTACAGCATGAGCTACTTCTGTCCTTTCTTCTGCCAAGGATTGGGCCATTAGTCCAGATGTATAAGTAATTGTCTCAATGCTATTGGCTTGCTGTTTATTTTCAAGCAAAAGGTATAATTGGGCATCATTTTCATGAAAAGTATCTACTTGTAACTCATCATGCACCCAAAGATATATAAGCAAGGCACAAGTTAACCCTGTTGATAATCCAGCTAGGTTAATAAAAAAAGAAGTTTTATATCTTTTAAAACTGCGATAGCTAATTAAAATATTATGTCTGAACATGGTGTAATGATTTAAACTTTCTTGTTTAGATTTCCTGAGGGCAAATGGTCGTAAAAAATTCAATGCATGGAACCAGTAGTATAGGTTCTTTTTCCATTGCTGTTCTATTTCTAATTCGTTATAATATTGCTGCAAATCACCTAGTATCTCTTCCAGTAATTCTTCTTTACATAACTGACCGAGTAATTTTTCAGCAAGTTTTGGTGGCTCGACCCTTTTCATTCCTTATCGATTTTTATTCTGTACTTACTATCAGATTTGGTTCTTCTATCCTATTTGATATTATAAAACCCTTATGTCTATCGTAATAGTAGGCGGCTAATGTCTCTCTGTTTTTCCCATTTGGCCCTTCATTAGTTCTATATAGTAGAACAAATATAAGGATTAATTTGACATTAGTTCTATAAAGTATAAGAAATAATTCTATCAGCTTCCCAATTAGATTATCTTATTACATTGAAAGTTCGAAGGAATTTTATGGATCAAATCCTAATGACTTGATAATAAATGAGGATGATTATCTTGAAATGTTGTGATTTCTTTCTTCTATTCAACTAAGAATATTAATTTTTTTATCTTCTTGATTTATGGTTAAATTAATCAAAATAAATTGGTTAAGATATGATAAGATATTGTCTTCTTCTAGCTTCTTTTTTTTGCGTTCAAACCGTTTTGTATTCACAAAATAATGTTGAACTAGAGGATTTTAAGGCAATCACATTATGCGATAGTATACAAGTCTACATGGATAAAGTAAGGCCTACATTAGTGGATAAAAAATGGGATGGCAATACTCTTGAACTCGTTGTTAGAACAATTACTAATTGTGCTACCAGAAGCTTAATAGGTTCTTTCATTTTAGATAGTGATACATTAGACTTAATGTATTCACTAGGACATGGCTTGTCACACTTGAAGGGTATTCAATATCAAAATGGATATAACCAAAATTTTGAAGAAGGGGTTGAATATGAAGAAGAGATTGAAATAGATCTTTGTGAATGTTATTCGCAACTATATTATCGCTTCAAAATACAATACTTACCTCAAAATATTAAACTGTTATCCAATAAACTTTATAATCCTGAAGAAATATATCCTATTGTGAAACCATCTTTTAATATGTATAATGGAGGAATTGTAAACAGAACTGATTCTATTGGCAATAAACAAGGCAGATGGATTGGATTTGATGACAATGGGCTGCTTGCACAAGAGGATTTTTATAGTGATGATAGGCTAGTATCAACAAAATATTTAAGTTATCATGATAATGGCTTCATCAAAGAAGAACTCATAGTTGCTGATAGTACATTACAAATGATATATCATGAAAATGGATACTTGGTAAGTCACTGTATAACTAAGGACATTAAATACGAACTGCTAACAGCAAGGTATAAAAAGCTTGAACATAAAATTAATATTCAAGTCAAAACCTGTTTTGAGTATAATGAAAAAGGAAAAATCATAGGAGCAACAGTAAGTAAAGGGGGAATATTAGTATAAAATATCCTAAAACTAATTTCGATGCTTACATCCAGTTATCTCACTCTAACAATGGAAAAGTCACACTTAACGAAACACCTACCCTATTTTTCTTCAATAAAGCCCAAAAAGCCTTTCATAGATTCCCACACTGCTGGGAAATTACAATAGAAAATTACATGCCCACAGCCAGGAATGATGGATAAATTAGCTTTAGGAATAAACTCAAAAGCTTCTACACAAGATGATGCACTTGAATATTCGTCTTGGTCACCTGCCATAACCATTACAGGGCATGTTATTTTTTGGAATACTTCTTTGCTCACCACACTGGTGTTGTAAAGCTTACTGAGCATTTGTAAACTTTCATTCCATCGTTTAGGTTCTGGCATATTTTCCAATCGCTTTTTAAAATAATCTCCTGCTGAGGCCATCAATTCTTCACTATTGTAGTTAAAAGAAGGCAAGCGTTCTTCTGGCTGGTTACCCGCTCCCATTACTACCATTTTTTCAACCACTTCCGGATAATTAGCTGCCAAAGTATATGCACTATATCCGCCATCACTAAAACCGATTACAGTAACTTTATCTAACTTCAGGTGCTTGATCAATTTATAGGCATCTGAAGCACGTTGGTTATAAGTAAAAGGCTCGTGACCTATATCAGATTTTACATGTCCTCTTGTAGCCAGACAGATTACTTTATATTTTTTTGCAAGCAGCGGAATGAAATTTTCGAACTCACCGATATAACCATATACGCCACCATGAAGCATGAGTAATGGAGGCCCATCTCCATAAATTTCATAATATAAATCGGTATCATCTCCTACATCAAAATAGTCCCCTTTTTCATCATTATAACCATAGGGAATAGATTGCCCGAAAACACTTACCGACAACATGAAAAAAATACACAAAAGATTTAACAGCTTCATTTTTCAGTTTTTGATTTGGACAAATCTATCTTACTGCATTAAATTGAGGAGTTCAAAGTGCGGTCATTATGCAGTCAAAGCAAAATATAGCGTATTTTTCATCATAAAATTTGATAGAACTCAAAAGGGAGTAAAAATTGAAAACAGAGCGATATTATATTGCCCTTTGCAGAAAGGAGATTGAAAAGGAATTTTCATTCGGAAATGGCAATGGTTATACACAACGTGACCTTGAATTTTTATCGAATCATATCGAGGAAAAAACGGGTGTGAATATCAGCCTTTCAACTTTAAAACGACTATGGAAAGATAATTACAAGCAAAGCCCCCAATTGGCTACACTAAATGCTTTGGTAGCCATTATAAACTATAAAGACTGGCAGGATTTTAAACAGGCCAATCAAGCAAAAACAGTATCGAATAAGAAGCATGGGAAATACTTAATTGGAGCGGTCGGTTTGTTATTAATTATACTCACATTAGGCTTTGCACTCAATATAGATAGATGGATCAACAGAGATATTGAAATTAAAGGAGAAATTGAATTTACAGCTAATAAAACGGTAACCAGTGGCATCCCCAATACAGTCATATTTAAATATGATGTATCTAATGTGGATGCAGATAGCTTTTTGATCCAACAATCTTGGAATGATTTACACCGAAAAAGAATCGATCCCAGCAAAAAAGTATTTAGCAGAATTTATTATGAATCTGGTTTTCATCGAGCAGGACTTTATGCCAATGATTCTTTAATTGCAGGTGCCAACATTCACATTTTAAGCAATGGATGGGAACCTCATGTGTATTACAACGAAGAAGACGAAATACCTTTTAATTTCAAAAATGAAGATTTTATCATTAATGGCGCGCTTCATTTAACTAAGCAACACCTTAAAAAACTTAAGGTAAATCAAGAAAAATATTATTATTCCAGAATTACCAACAGTCAGGCATTTAAAGTTCACACAGATAATTTCCGTTTGAAAACGAGGGTGAAAATAGATAGTGTTTTCAATACCATGTGCCCGTGGATCACTTTATTGGTCATAACCGATGTGCACATCTTTAGGATTGGCCTTATGAAAAAAGGATGCGAACGATATGCCGCTTACAAATTAGGGGAAATTTCAAAAGACGGGGAACAAGCCGACCTTTCAGCTTTTGGACTTGATTTATTTGAGTGGCAAGAACTGGAAGTAAAAGTAAATGATAAACACGCTGCTATCTTCATCAATGGAAAAGAAGCTGCAGTAGAAGATTTTCAAGAAGACTTAGGCAATATCGTGGGTCTTACCTACATCATGGAAGGTACAGGTTATATCGATTATGTTCAGCTTTGGGATGAAAATGGAAAATTGACATACGAGGATATGTTTGATAATGTAGCTAATTAATAAATCTAATGAGTTATATAGCTACATCATATTTGTTGAATTCTCCAATAAAATATTCCTAGTAATATGGTTATCAAAAAGCAAGTGATGGCGAAGACAGCAAAGGAAACTATACCAGCAGATACAGCGATAAAAACAATCAATAATAAACCTGACATAATGATAGCCCACCTACGTGGCACTATGCCTTGCTTTCTAAATCCTTCATAGAAATAAATGATTAATGGAATAAGACCAGATATCATTCCAACATAAAACAGGTATAAAGGAGCTCCTCTTGTCGATAAAAAAATGGCGGGATGTTCTTCTATTACTTCTAGTGCTGGATAATAACTCCCAAGACAAATACCAAAAGATATAATAAGTAAAAGAGAACCTATAAAGTAAATAGACCATAATACACTCATCGGAAACGAAGCAATACTATCCTCTTTCTTTAATAAAATGAGTGCTGCTATTGCCAAGAACACATTACCAATTAATGCCCAAGTCCATATTGACCGCATTTCTTGCCAATTTTCAAAGAGAAAAATACCAGCTTCATAATCGGATCTATTCATCTCAACAAATAAGGATGCCCAACCTGCATTAACTTCTAATAGTATGCAAACTATTGTAATGAAAGCGCCAATACTAAGTAGCATTCCTCCTACTTTTATTTCTGTTACTAAATATTCTCTTTTAATCACTTCCATGTTTATATTTTTATAGCAGCGGATTGAATTTATAATGCTGCTATTCAAAGTAGATAATTCTAAATATAAGATATAATATCTAATCTAATTGTAGATAAAATCCAATTACGGTCATTTTTGTCCGTCAGCGCACAAAATAGAAAAATTATAATTAATAGATTTATCGTAAGTGTTTATTAATCAAATAGTTATATACTGGCATAATACCTGTATTAAAATAAGTAATTTGGCTTATGCATATCTTTTAAAATCACTAGAAAAATTCAATTCAAGATTTTATTTTTTAAATTATCACTATGCTTAAACTTTACATTATTTCCACACTTCGCCACTTAAAAAGAAACAAACTATATACAGGTATCAATATATTAGGCCTCTCGTTAGGGCTTACTTTTGGTTTTGTAATTTTCTCATGGATCATTCATGAATTAAATTACGATACTTTCCACCAAGAACATGAACACATTTATAGATTGGTTGAAAATGATGGCACAGGTGGAAATGCAACTATTGCACCCGCAGCAAAAACAGCTATTCTAGATAAAGTACCAGAAATTCAATTCGCTACCCGCATATTTCAAGTAAACCAGTTAGGAGGGCAATCAAAAATAGCGTCAGGAGATAAAGTTTTTACAGACAGTGAAATTATTTATGCAGATACAGAATTTTTCGATGTGTTCTCATTCCCTTTAATAGATGGACAAGCTGAAGAAGTATTTAAAAAAGCAGATGCAACTTTACTCACTCAAGAAACTGCCATTAAATATTTTGGCGAAGAAAACCCAATTGGTAAAACGATCACATTAGACGACACACGTTTGCTAGAAGTAGTAGGTGTGCTTGAAAATATTCCCAAACAATCACATTTTCGATTTGATTTATTGATGGCTATGAAGAGCCACCCTTGGGGAGAAGAAGGCATAGAAGGCTGTGGACTAGGAAGCTGTTGGATGTTCCATACTTATTTCAAAGTTTTTCCAGAAGCCAATTCTCAAAATGTTTTAAGCAAGATACAGGAGTTAACAGATGAAATATCCCCTAACTACAAAATCAATAATCAGTTACAGCCTATTACTGATATTCACTTGAAATCAGCACTTGAGGGTGAACTATCGGCTAACAATGATATCCGTTACATTTATTTATTTGCCCTTATCGGCTTTTTAGTGATCACTATTGCTGGAATTAACTATGTGAACCTGGCAACTGCCTATGCATTTAGTAGAACAAAAGAAATTGGGGTAAAAAAAGCCTTAGGTGCTCAAAAGATACAATTGGTGCTACAATATATGGTAGAATCAATATTGGTAGCATTATTTGCTTTAGTTATTGCCATCTTTTTCTTAGAAATATCGAGGCCGTACATGGCCACCTTAATAGGCTTTGATTATGGTAAAATCTATACGCATGCGCCAATATTATTGGCCTTAATAGGTATGGCTTTTTTTACTGGCATACTTTCGGGTATTGTACCTTCCCTACTTCTATCTTCATTTCAACCCATTAAGGCCCTCACTTCAAAAACGGGGATTTTCAGTCAGAAAGGAGGATTAAGAAAAGGCTTAGTAATTTTTCAATTTAGTATTTCCTTGTTCTTGCTAATTAGTACAGGTATTATTTATCAACAAATCAATTACTTGCAACAAAAGAAGTTAGGATATGACAAAACACAAATCATTACTTTATACACAGATTATCCTGATTTCAAATTCAATGTTCTAAAAAGTAGATTGTTAGCACATGCCAATATCAATCATATTACTGGCACTTCTCTACTCCCTACCAATATTGAAACTAGTGAGTACATCGATACCTCTGATGAAAGAAAATTCAGGGTTCATTATATGAGTGTAGACAAGGATTTTTTTGAAACCATGGGCATCAACTTAATCAACGGGAATAATCAAGTTGAAAAACTTGTACCAGCACATTATTTGAACAAGTATGTAGTAAACCAAACTGCTTTGAGGGAAATTGGCTGGGAAAATGAAGAGGCAATCGCCCAAGAAATTTCTATTCGCCATGGAAATATGCTACCCGGGCCCATTATTGGTACTATTGAAGATTTCCATTTTCAATCATTACACTTTCCAATTAAACCCCTTGTCATTGAGTTTGAAGATGATTGGCATCAATATATGCTATTAAAGATTAATGGCAATGATATTCAAGAGACAATTAATCATATTGGAGCTGAATGGAAAGAAATAGCAGGGAATATCCCTTTCAGTTATAATTTCTTGAACCAAGAGTATAATATGCTGTACAAGGCAGAACTACAAACAGGTAAACTATTTATTGTATTTACTTTATTAGCTACCATTATTGCTTTACTCGGGCTATTTGGTCTTGCTTCTTATGCATCATTTAAGCGCACCAAAGAAATAGGTATTCGCAAGGTATTTGGTGCTACGGTGGCAAATATTGTCGTACTATTGGCAAGTGGTTTCAGTCAACTTGTATTGATTGCTTTTTGTATTACAGCACCTTTGACTTATTTTTTAATGAAGCTTTGGTTACAAGAATTTGCATATCAGGTCACGATTAACCCGATTTATATTGTTTTAACAGGTTTATTGATGTTACTACTTACTTTATTTATAGTAGGATATCATGCCATTAAGGCTTCCATCACAAAGTCAGTAGATACTTTGAGAAATGAATAAGAAAGTTTCATCTTTATTACTCAACTACAACTTCTTCCGTAACCTCTTCAGACCAAACATTGTCATTATCAAGCACTTGTAATCTAACTTGATAGGTGCCAGGAGATTGGAAAATATAATTGATCGATGGAACCGTGGTAAGCAATTCATAATCTTCTACCTTATACTTATACTGTACAAGATAGCCCCCATATGCTTCGTCCTCATCAGTACTTCCACTAGCATCTATTAAATAATGTCTTTCATCAGTTTTACCTTGGTAGCTAATAGCTAGTTTACTTATAGGCGCCCAATTATCAAAGAAAAACAACCTAACAGTAACAGAACCGGAAGATTCTCCAAAAGCATCAGTAGCTACAAACCTAATTTCATGTTCTCCTAATTCGTCTGGCCTATATTCAATAGACACTTCTTCTTGTGAAATATCGATTTTACCCTGCATTTGTTCCTCCACATTCAGTTGTACCAGCGTTCCATTCCCAGTTAAAATCTCATAAGTTATTTCTACCAAATTGTCATCAAAATACTTCATATCAAAAGTATATACTTCGGCAGTAGTTTTTGCATTCAGCTTAAGTGTATCTGAAAGAGAAATCAACAGATTCCCTTCTTCATCTGTAAACTGCCCATTAGACAATTTCAAACCTAATTCTGGCGGTATGTTTTCACCCTTAAAAACCCACCTATTATCACAAGAAAAGCAAACTGACAAAAGAAGTAAAAAGCCAATCAGTTTATAGAAATTTTGCATTGTATTATCTTTTTATAGCTTTTAAGACCTTAAATGTATCTCCAAAGGAGACTTTTATAATGTACATGCCAGAAGGTAAATCCTCTGTTTTAAGTTGTATCGTATTATCTCCAATAGAAAGTTTATTTTCAATCTCTTGTACCAATCTTCCGTCTGCATTATAGATTGTAAATTTTGAATCTATATTTTCCACACTAGTTATCTCTACATTCAGTTCACTTTGGAAAGGTTGAGGATATGTCTGTAAATCAATCTTCTTTGGGATATCAATCTCTTCTAAATCAGTAATTACACCATTATCGGTTTCTCCTACCTGAATAGAAACCGTAAGTGAATCTTCACAACCTAACTCGGTTTGTTGCATGTAGACTACCACTTCAAATGTACCCGCTTCATGATAGTAGTATGCAGGGTTTTGTTGCATTGAAGATTCACCTGTGCCGAAATTCCATAGATAAGTAGTATTCTCTGAATCGGCCAATGAAAATTGGATGAAATCGTGTTGGTCAATTTGATTCTTATCTGTAGAGATTTCTGTTGGGAAAGCAAATATATTAAGTGTAAATGACTGACTTATAGTACCACAACCAGATAAAGCTGTAGCCCTACTAGTAAATGTGGTGTTTTGACCAGTAATACCTATAAGTCTAGTTCCTTCCCCAATAACTTCTCCAGCACCATTTAGCCATTCGTAGCTCAAAGTTTCGTCCGGATTCATGACTGAAAGAATAAATTCTTCATTTTGACAATAAGCTAATTTATTAGCTGCCAACTCAATAGACTCTAAGTCTTCACTATTTACTTTAATGGTTAAAGTAGCTATATAATTACAAAATTCATTTTCTACTTCATATGTAATGTCGAAAGTACCTGCTCCAGTTAGCGATGGGTCAAATTGATTGCCATTTACACCATCTCCACTCCAAGTACCACCATTAAGCAATACAAATTGACTCAATCCAATTGTGCCGTCGCTCGAGCAAAGTTCGAAAGAAAAGGTATTTAAAATGGCAGATTCAACATCTAGAGGTGCAGTTACTTCTATAGTACGCGTACCGAAAAATGTACATTCCTCTTCATTGGTGTAAGTATAGGTAATTTCGTAAGTACCGATTCCAGCAGTAAATGGATTAAAGGTAGTCCCATTTTCTATGCCAGTACCAGTAAAAATCCCTCCAGCGAATGGCACATCTAATAAAAGATTATAGATTGGTGCATTTTGACAAATTATTAAAGGGTCCCCAATACTAATCTCACCAGCATCTAAAATCCTAACTGTTGCGATGTCAACACCACTTTCACATGAAATTTCTAGTTCATTGTTTGTATTGACTGCCTTTATATAAAAACTCCTTTCACTACCCAACTCTTCGGTAGTATAGGTGTCACCTGTAAATATGAGTTCAGTAAGACTGGCATCGGCAAACCATTGATAAGTTACGCCTTCGGCTACATTATTTACACTGAGTACTGCACTTCCAGGTCCGCAAAGTGCTCGGTCTATTACAACAGGGCCGTCAGGGATGGGAACAATATTAACGGTAACTGGTACCCTCTGTCCTACGCAACCATTCGTAGAATTTGCTTCTACCCAATAAGTTGTAGTGGAAGCAATATTATTTAAATTAATAGCTGTACCTATTTCAAAAGCTTCTTCCCTGGCATCTGTTTCATTTAAATACCAATTGTAAGAATACCCTACTACTGGATTGCTAACGATTAAGGTAGTACTAGTTGTACCACAGAATACTTGATCGGCAATTACAGGCATAACCAGCGCACCTTCTACAATCACAGAAATCTCTTTTGCTGCACTCTCACAGTTACCTTCTCCTACTTGTGTAATCCAGATGCTGGTTGTTTGCTCAAAATCCCTTGTCCAACTACCTCCTTCAAAAGCGGCTTCATCTAGTGAAGCATCAAGATAGTACTTGAATAACGGTTCCACTAAATCACTTTGAGGTGACAGTGTAAATGATGAAGCCGCACACAATACAACATCTTCTATATTTGGTATATTTGGTATTTCATAAACAATCACCTCTACTTCTGTAGCAACACTTACACAACCTGTAGCTAAATTTGTTGCCGTAACATACAACTTATTAGTAGTAGATGAAGAGAATGCCTGACTGTAAACATTGCTATTGCTTTCTCCTATTTGGTTTTCTAAAGCTGCATCCGCATACCAATTGAGGGCAATGCCCTCTTGTCCATCTACTGAAAAATCTACTGTTCCTTCACCACAGACAGAAGCCGCCGTTTGGCTTACATTCGGTGAGGCTGGTAGACCCGTAACTTCCAAGGTCACTGCCAAACGTTCAGAATTGACACATTCTATATTTTCCTCTATCACCGAATGAACAATATATGCCTCGGCATAGTAGGTGGTATTCTGTTGGATAGTGGTTTCCAATGAAGTTCCCGTTTGGAATGCCTCTCCACTTTCTGCAGTTGTAAACCATCGGAATGATACACCTTCAACTTCTTGTAGGGATGCACTTACTGTACCACCAGACTCACAGGTACTGCTTGTAGCAGCAAGGACTGGAATTGCAGGTACTTCCAATACATAAGCGGTTACTTGTTGTCTTTCACTGACACATCCTTCAGCAGATACCGATTCAACATAGTAATCATAAGTGCCTATCTCTAGATTTCCTGTTTGAAATACTCCTTCAGTATTGGTAATTGGTTCTGTTGCATCTGCTGAATTATAAATATTGAAACTCACTGCTCCTTCAAGTTCACCAAATTCAAAGCTCACTGCTCCCACTCCACAACGGGTCACGTATTGGAAATCTGGTTTTTCTGGTAAAGGAAGGTAGTTGAAAGTGATGGAAGTAGGATCACTCTCACATTCACCATCTGCCTGTGCCGTCACATAATAAGTTTTATCATCTGTTATCTCTTCTCCAAATGTAGTTCCTGTTCCCAGAGGTTCTGTCTCCTCAGTAATATTGTTTGTATCATACCAGCGGTAGGTTACTCCATCTATTGGTTCCACAATGGCCAGATCACTAACCATTTTACCACAAGCAGGGAAACTCTCTAAGCTCGGACTGCCTGTTTGATCAGTGATGGTAGCCGTCACCAAAGAGCCTTCACCTTCACAACTTTCTGTACTGGCTGTTACATAGAAAGTAGTGGTCTCTTGTAAACTTTCGATTTGATAAGTAGTTCCTTCATGTACCTGTTGTCCTTGCTCTTGGTTCACATAGCTGTACCATTTGTAGGTCAGTTCAGCATCAGCATTACTCACTTGTAAGGTAATCGCACCTGGGCCACAGCGTTCTGCACCTATCAATTCAGGCGCATCTGGTACCTCCAATACTTCCACGCTCACTGGACTTGCCAAGCTCACACAACCTGTTTCCGTATTTGTCGCTGTTACATAAATGGTCTTGACCGATCCCGCATTGAAAGTATACTGGATTGAATTGGTCGGTTCTTCATTGAGCTTTTGGGTCAAACCCTCATCAGTATACCAATTGATGGCTATTCCATCTTGCCCATCTACTGAAAAATCTACTGTTCCTTCTCCACAAACTGATTCTGCAGTTTGGCCTACATTCGGTGAGGTCGGTAGACCGGTCACTTCCAAGGTCACCGCCAAACGTTCAGGATTGATGCATTCTAGGTTTTCATCCTCCACTGTATGAACGATATAAGACTCCACATAGTAAGTGGTATTCTGTTGGATAGTGGTCTCCAAGGAAGTTCCTGTTTGAAATACCTCTCCACCTTCCGCAGTAGAGAACCAGCGGAATGATACACCCTCGACTCCTTGTAGGGAAGCACTTACTGTTCCACCAGACTCACAGGTACTGCTTGTAGCAGCAAGGAGTGGGATAGCTGGGATATCTAAAATATAAGCCGTTGCTTGCTGTCTTTCACTGACACAACCTTCAGCAGATACCGATTCAACATAGTAATCATAAGTACCTATACCCAATTCTTCTATTGTAAATGTCCCATCGGTGTTGGTTATCGGTGAGGTAGCTTCTTCAGATCCATAGATATTGAAACTCACTGCTCCTTCGACTTCCCCAAAATCAAAGCTCACTGTACCAGGACCACAACGGGTCATGTATTGGAAATCAGGTTTGTTTGGCAAAGGAAGATAGACAAAGGTAATAGGAGTAACTTCACTCTCACATTCACCATCAGCTTGTGCCGTTACATAATAAGTTTTATCATCTGTAATCCCTTCTCCAAATGTAGTTCCTGTACCCAAAGGTTCTGTCTCCTCAGTAATATTGTTTGTATCATACCAGCGGTAGGTTACTCCATCTATTGGTTCCACAATGGCAAGGTCACTATTCATTTTACCACAAGCAGGGAAACTCTCTACGCTTGGACTATTTGTTTTCTCAGTAATAGTAGCAGTAACCAAAGAGCCTTCACCTTCACAACTTTCTGTACTGGCAGTAACATAGTAAGTAGTGGTCACTTGTAAACTTTCGATTTGATAAGTAGCTCCTTCATGTACTTGGCCTCCTTGCTCTTGGTTCACATAACTGTACCATTTGTAGGTCAGTTCAGCATCAGCATCACTTACTTGTAAGGTAATAGCACCTGGACCGCAACGTTCTGCTCCGATCAATTCAGGTGCATCAGGTAAATCCAATACTTCTACGCTCACTGGACTTGCCAAGCTCACACAACCTGTTTCCGTATTTGTCGCTGTTACATAAATGGTCTTGACCGATCCCGCATTGAAAGTATACTGGATGGAATTGGTTGGCTCTTCATTGAGCATCTGGGTCAGGTCGGCATCAGTATACCAATTGATGGCTATTCCATCTTGCCCATCTACTGAAAAATCTACTGTTCCTTCTCCACAAACTGATTCTGCAGTTTGGCCTACATTCGGTGAGGTCGGTAGACCGGTCACTTCCAAGGTCACCGCCAAACGTTCAGGATTGATGCATTCTAGGTTTTCATCCTCCACTGTATGAACGATATAAGACTCCACATAGTAAGTGGTATTCTGTTGGATAGTGGTCTCCAAGGAAGTTCCTGTTTGAAATACCTCTCCACCTTC
>Ga0207422_1000398_pt1 | contig 144064 bp, 116 predicted proteins | sample MarCyaLeptolynsp_FD_187757 | JGI IMG/M metagenome (GOLD analysis project Ga0207422, IMG submission 187757) | Marine cyanobacterial communities from Panama - species 1 Leptolyngbya sp. (SPAdes) | ecosystem: Environmental > Aquatic > Marine > Unclassified | place: Panama: Panama City | collected...
TCGCCATTACCGAGGTAATGGCCGCCGTTAAGGTTGTCTTACCATGATCTACGTGGCCAATGGTTCCCACATTCACGTGGGGCTTGGTGCGTTGAAAGGTCTCTTTTGCCATTTTCTAAATGTGTTAGTCGTTTAAATTTCTTATTAAGCCTGGCTTTCGATGATTTCCTGAGCAATTTTATCAGGAACCTGAGTATATAATTCGAACTCCATCGAGTATACCGCACGACCCTGAGTCAAAGAACGAAGGTCGGTTGAGTAGCCAAACATTTCGCTAAGCGGAACATTAGCTTTAACAATTGATCCATTTGGATCAGATTCCATGCTTTGAATAATTCCACGTCGCGAGTTAAGGTCACCAATAACATCTCCCATGTATTCTTCCGGAGTAGTAACCTCTACTTTCATAACCGGTTCTAACAATACCGGTTTTGCTTTTTTAGCTGAAGATCTAAATCCAGCCTTAGCAGCTAACTCAAAGCTTAATTGATCGGAATCAACATCGTGGTAAGAACCATCGAATAAACGAACACCGATGTTTTCTACCGAATAATTGGCCTGAATACCATTTTCTAACGCTGCTTTAAACCCTTTTTCTACTGAAGGAATAAATTCACGAGGGATGTTACCACCAACAATCTCATTGATGAACATGAAGCCTTCGCTTCTGTTAATTCTATCTTCTTTCCCTTCGTAATTATCAAAGTAGCTCATTGGAGCAATTTCAAACTGGATGTCAGCAAATTTACCACGACCACCAGTTTGCTTCTTGTAAGTCTCACGGTGAGTAACGTTACCAGAAATAGTTTCGCGGTAAGATACCTGTGGAGCACCCACGTTAGCTTCAACTTTGAACTCACGCTTTAATCGATCTACAATAATCTCCAGGTGAAGCTCTCCCATACCCGCAATCGTAGTCTGACCAGTTTCTTCGTCAGTACTTACTTTGAACGTCGGATCTTCTTCAGCCAATTTCTGAAGACCGGTTGAAAGCTTTTCAGAGTCAGCTTTAGTCTTAGGCTCAACAGCAAGCTTGATTACAGGCTCTGGGAAAGTGATTTGTTCCAGGATTACAGGGTTATCCAAATCACAGAAAGTATCACCAGTGTGAACTTCTTTAACACCCACAACGGCTACAATATCACCAGCTTGCGCTGATTCAAGATCTTTTTTGTCATTCGCATGCATCTCAAGCAGACGACCAACACGCTCTTTCTTCCCGGTTGAACTGTTCATTACATATGAACCCTTATCAAGTCTACCAGAGTAGATTCTTGTGAACGTCAACTTACCAACGTAAGGGTCAGTCATGATTTTGAAAGCAAGCGCAGAAAAAGGCTCACTTGGATCTGCTTCACGTGTAACTTCGGCATCAGTCTTTGGGTCGATTCCAGTAACCGCATCAACATCCAATGGGCTAGGCATGAAATCGAGAACCCTGTCTAACATCGCCTGAACACCCTTGTTCTTAAGCGCAGTACCAGCCATAACCGGAGTAATATCTTTAGCAATAGTTGCCTTACGAATAGCTGATACAATTTCTTCCTGAGAAATCTCTTCTTCCATCAAATACTTTTCCATGAGTGTTTCATCATGATCAGCAATTGCCTCAAGCATTTGTACACGGTAGTTTTCAACATCTTCTACCATGTCTTCGGGAATATCAATTACTTCATATTTAGCACCAAGTGAAGCTTCATCCCAAACAATAGCTTCCATAGTAATCAGGTCAACCACACCCTTGAAGTTCTCTTCACGACCGATTGGAATCTGAATTGGAATAGGATTTGCGTTTAATTTCTCATCCAACTGAGAAACTACATTAAAGAAATCCGCCCCAGTTCTGTCCATTTTATTAACAAACGCCATGCAAGGCACTTTGTACTTGGTAGCCTGACGCCATACTGTCTCAGACTGTGGCTGAACAGCACCTACAGAACACAATACAAATACTGCGCCATCGAGAACACGAAGTGAACGCTCAACCTCAACGGTAAAATCTACGTGACCAGGAGTATCAATAATGTTGATACGGTGATCTTTCCAGATACAGTGAGTCGCGGCTGATGTAATAGTAATACCACGCTCCTGCTCCTGCTCCATCCAATCCATAGTTGCAGCACCATCGTGCACCTCACCAATACGGTGGCTACGACCAGTGTAAAACAAAATACGCTCGGTAACAGTCGTTTTACCAGCGTCAATATGCGCCATAATCCCAATGTTACGCGTCTTGCGCATCATCGCTAATACTTTTGGATCTGTTGCTGTTTTTACGTCAGACATTTCTTAATGAATAATTTTTAAAATCTAAAATGTGCAAATGCTTTATTAGCCTCAGCCATCCGGTGAGTCTCGTCTTTCTTTCTTACAGCACCGCCTTCATTTTTTGATGCATCAATCAGCTCTCGAGACAATCTCAGTGACATAGACTTATCGTTTCTGGAACGCGCAGCTCTGATTAACCAACGCATACCTAATGCAGTGCCACGCTCTTGACGAACCTCTACAGGAACCTGATAGGTAGCACCACCTACACGGCGAGATTTGACCTCAACTACAGGAGTTGAATTCTGAAGAGCTGATCGGAAAACCTCCAATCCAGCCTCGCCAGTTCTTTCTTCAATTAATTCAAAGGCCTGATATACAATTTTACGAGCAACATTCTTTTTGCCGTCTTTCATCAGGTTGTTAACAAAACGAGTGATTAGCTTATCCTCAAAAATTGGATCTGGTTGTACGTCTCGTTTTTCTGCTTTTCTTCTACGCATACTCGATTACTCTTAAAACGTTTGGGTTACCCTTTTGGCCGCTTAGTACCATAAAGACTTCGACTCTGTGTACGCCCCTCAACACCAGCAGTATCAAGAGTACCACGAATAATGTGGTAACGAACACCCGGTAAATCTTTTACCCTTCCACCACGGATAAGCACAATACTGTGCTCCTGGAGGTTATGACCTTCACCAGGGATGTAAGCAGTTACTTCAATACCATTGGTTAAACGCACACGCGCCACTTTTCGAAGCGCAGAGTTTGGCTTCTTTGGTGTAGTTGTATAAACACGGGTACATACTCCACGTTTTTGCGGGCAACTTTGCATTGCCGGAGCGGTGGTTTTGCGTACCTTGCTTTTTCTACCTTTTCTAATAAGTTGTTGTATCGTTGGCACAGTTCAAAAATTTGGTTATTGCCATCAAATCGAGAGCTTGCAAAGATACTGAAAGTCGATAACGTTTTGCAATATGTTTCTTCATAAATATTTCCACTATTATCATATGAACCTCCATTTTTGATTTGGAGGCTACAAAGGAATAAAAATTGAATGATTAATAAGTATAAAGATATATATCAATATGTCATTTGATTTAACTACTCTTCCTAATTTAAGTGGAAAACGGCTAGAAGCACTTCAATCAATGGGGATCCGCACTACTTCTGACTTACTCTATTTTTTTCCGCGCAGATATCTGGATAGATCCAATGTCCAGCACATTCGAAATTTAGCTGGTTCAGGCGAGGAAGTGACGGTTTCGGGGAAAATCGTCAAATCGGAAGAAGTTGGATTTGGAAAGAAAAAAAGACTGGAGGTTTCGTTAACCGATGGCACAGGTATTGTTAAAGGGGTTTGGTTTCGCGGAGCAAGCTATTTTAAAAGAATCTTGAAGCCAGGGCAGCTTGTCGCCTTTTTTGGTCAAGCCAAGCGATATGGTAAATCCATCTCCATGGCTCACCCTGAAATAAGTAACATTTCTGATGAAGGAGATTTAGAAGCATTCTCCAAAATCATCCCCATTTATCCAGCTAATAAGGAATTCAGCAAATCAAGGATTACCAGCTCATTGATTCAGGGTTGGATACGACAATTATTGAATGACAAGAAGTATGACGAATTCCTCCCGCAAGAGACCATTAAAAAATCCGGGTTTCCTGCCTACACAGATGCTCTGCGAATGACCCATTTCCCGGAAACTCATGCGGAGCACAAATCTGCTCTTCAACGATTTAAATTTGAAGAGCTTTTTCTTTTTGAATTGTCAATGGCCAAAATCAAACAAAACGTGAGTAAGCGAGAATCAGGGCATGTTTTCAGTAAGTTCAAACCCAATACCACTACCTATTTTAATCAGCTTCTCCCTTTCGAACTCACTGGTGGACAGAAACTGGCTTTAAGTGAAATTAAAAGGGATGTTAAATCTGGGCGGCAGATGAATCGACTTATTCAGGGAGATGTAGGTGCTGGAAAAACAATAGTGGCTCTCGGGGCAATGCTCATGGCTCTTGATAACGGCTTTCAAGCAGCCTTTGCTGCTCCTACAGAGATTCTTGCAGAACAACATTTCGAAACACTTTCAAGTCACCTTGAAGGCCTCAACATCAACGTTCGTTTGCTTGTAGGAGGACAAAAAACCACCCTCAGAAGAGATGTCTTAACCGATATTGAAGGGGGTAATTGTGATATCTTGGTTGGTACCCATGCAATATTTCAAGAACAGGTGAAATTTTATAATCTTGGATTGGCCGTTATTGACGAACAACATCGCTTTGGCGTTAAACAGCGAGCAGAATTGCTGAACAAAGGAGATCATCCTCATATTTTGGTAATGAGTGCTACTCCCATACCCAGGTCATTGGCAATGACAGTATATGCCGACCTTGATATCTCCCTTATCAAAGGACTTCCGTCTGGCAGGAAACCTGTTGAGACTGCTATTCGACGAGAGAAACAACGGGAAGATGTGTTCAGGTTTGTAGAAAATGAACTTACAGATGGCGGGCAGGCCTATGTTGTCTACCCTTTAATCGAAGAATCAGAGGCTTTGGACCTAAAAGACGCTACCGCTGGGTTTGAGAAAATCAAAGCTCGATTTCCCGACTTTAACGTTGGACTATTACATGGCAGAATGCCTTCCGATGAAAAGGAATCCGTTATGAACGCGTTCAAGGAAAATAATCTTCAAATACTGGTTTCAACAACCGTGATAGAAGTAGGAGTTGATGTTCCAAATGCTTCAGTTATGATTATCGAACATGCAGAACGATTCGGGTTGTCTCAACTTCATCAGCTACGCGGGCGTATTGGCCGTGGAGCCCGGCAAAGTTACTGCATACTAATCCCGGATGTAAAAGTGAGCAAATCCGGAGCATATCGCCTGAAAACGATGGAAGAAACTAACGATGGTTTCAGAATTGCTGAAGCTGATCTGAAACTCCGTGGTCCGGGTGACTTCCTCGGAACAAAACAAAGCGGACTTCCTGATTTCAGAGTGGCGGATATCGTAGAGGATCAATTTATTCTGGTTCAGGCGAAAGAAGAGGCGCAACAAATTATAGATAAAGATCCGGGTTTAGAATTACCTGAACATCTTTCCTTAAAAAAGGTATTTGAACCTTACTTTAAAGAGAGAGCTTCTTTTTACGGAATGGGATAAAAAAAGCAGCTGTTTTCACACAGCTACTCTTATCTCTATTCAATCAGAGATCCAAGCTAAATCCAGTTTCTATGTATGAACTAAGGAATCCTCTGAATGAGCTTCTGGTCATTGTGGTTCTATTCGACAGTCTTCTTACAGCCGAAGCTTTTACGGTGTAGGTAAAGCGGTTTAAAACGGGTATCCTAATCGTTGTAGAACTCCTTATATATTTGTAGTTCAATAGTTCATCGTCCGTAACGGTTAGATTAGAAAAATCCCTGAAGGTGCCGGTAAGATTTTGCGTTACACGTGTCTTCCCAAGTTTAAATGAAATCTTTGTTCCGGTTTCCAACTGAGAATAATTGAGACGCTCGCTTGGTGTGTCAGTAAACGATTTATAAGAGAGTGGAAACTCAATCCTGAATGAGCTATTGTTTGACCTGAGACTTAATGTACTTCCAAAGGTATACGACTGAAAATCTCTATTCTTTACTTCTTCGGGTTCTGTTTCTGTAGCAAATTCAAACTCGGTTTGCTTACGGAGATTCCATTCCGCAAATAGTTCAACTTCGGTCGTAACCCTACCTTTCCATCTCTTAGAAAACAAAGCCTCTGCACCAAACCCGTGATAATGTGTATTATCGTTTGACGTAGCATCATAAGCCCTGTACCGATAGCTGGTTTCAAATCTTAACCAGCGTTGCTTTTTGAGATAGAAATCAAAGTGTAGCGGGGCTAATACCTGTGAATAAGAAAAACGACTTCTGAATATTAAATCACTCTGATCGATTGGAGCCTGGTTTCGTCTTGTTATACTGGGAGAGAATTCGAAGTATTTTCGGGAAGCATACTTAGTTCGATATGATGCATAAACCCTGTAGAATTCCTTTTGAGCGCTATTTTGCTGGTGATAAATATTGGCTCTAAAATCACCGCTCAACTTGAGACGTGCATTTTTCCATCTTTTTGAATAATCAGTGTTAAGAAATAATTCGTTGTAGTTCGAATTACTCCATAAGTCACCTCTTCCCAAGGTATCGCCTTGCTGGACCAAAGATTCCGGGTTTCTGAATATGTTCCACTCGTAGCCCTGAAAAACTCCGGTTCTTACACTGAGCTGGGCAGAAGCAAATTCCTGGATCAAAAAAGAGATTAATAGACAGGTGAATATTTTTTTCATTATTAACTGTGATGTTGTTTATCCATAAAACAATCCACCAACGGAATACCCTACCCATCTACCAAAAAAAAAGAGGACTGCGCAATCGCAATCCTCTTTAGCTCATAATCACTTCCACGTGATGTCCATAAAGTGATCATCATATCAAAAAAAGTATCTAATATGTATTACCGGTAAGTATACAATGTGTTGGGAACCTTTGATCTCCACATCTCTAAATCGTCAGCTCCTGGGCGATGAAATACCCCTTGCCAATCCAATAACAATACCCCAATAATATTACGGTGCTCACCTGCCTCAAAGTCTGTTCTCCCAGAAGGTGAAGGTATCATCTGTTTTTCCCTGTTAATCCTATCGCTGATATGGCGCCTGATTATATCGATCTCCGGATAATTCTCTCCGGTAAGTAGCAAAGAAATTCCAACTTCGATCACCACATCTTCTTTAGCCCTTTCCAAAATAGAGACTGTGTTGCGCCTGAAGTAATCTATGATTTCGTCAAAGTGCTCGTAAGCTACTTCAACCTGGTAATAGCCCGAGGCTGCTATTACGATATGTGTAAGCGTGTATAGTTTGTTTTCAAACTGTTGTTTGCTAAGCATGCCATCCTCTTCTTCTGGATAAACCAGGTGTACTGCTTCGCGAAAAGCTTGCGTATAGTCAGCGATTCCTAACTGTTTTAACCAATACACCTGATTAGCAAGCTGAGCCCCCCATGCCCTTATCATTTTCTCATCTGTAAATACTTCTTCAAAGTCATATCTCACTAACGCTTCGATAAATTCATCATGATATTGGTGCCTTAACCCAACTTCATCTAACCGGGCTACATGGCGCAATAGTTTGGTCGCATAAAACCTGTACTCAGGAAAATCACTCAGCGTTTTACTACGTAGCCTTTTCCTGGTAGTAGAGGTACTGTAATAATTGCGATTACTTTTCTCGCTGTATAAACTGATTGATAATGAGTCCAAACCTCTTTCATAAATTTTGTTCAGGCTTTGTTCTGCAAGTTCAATTCCTTCAAGAAAAAGAGGAATATATTTTTCATCTCCATAATGCCGAAAAAATCGAAGTCCCATATGCCCCGCCTTGAAGCGCGATAGTTTATAGGCGTTTTGTTCATAGTTGTCACGAATGAGTTTGGCATCTGCTGCAAAGTTATATTCAACAAAAACGGGTTCATTCTGGAAAGCAATACTCCTTTCCGAGAGTATACTCGAAAAAATGAAGAGAAATATTCCAAGGTATTTTAATCTATGCATTGTCTTTGTTTTAGATGTTTAACTATTAAACAGCCACTACATCATTTACCCTACTCACAAAATCTACTCCCTGTTAAATTCATAATGTCAGTCTAGCCTTAATCTTTTTGGAGAAATTCCACTACTGGCTATCTAGATGGTACTTAAGCGATAAAATAATCTTAAGAAGTAACATACAATCAGCTCTGAGTTCTTTCCATTAAACAGACCTAATTTTATTATGTTAGAAGTAGAATGAAGAGAGTTCTTTAAAATGTTTACTTAATGGCGAATAACTTTCTCCACAAAATCTCTACAAACAGATTATTGGTGAGTGTGGTCGCTTATCTTGGGAAAAATAGTATAAGAGTATGGTATCAACTGGGAAGGTTTCAAAAGAAAAAAGGAAGTGCTATTTCTGCAATGCGGTGGAAGACGAACCCCGTATTATCGGTGACTACATAGTAAAATTGGCAGAGGTTCAGTTTGAAGGAAAAGAGCAACTAGCTTGCCAGAGCTGCAGGCGTAAAAGAAAAGATCTTCGAAACCATAAGGAAAAAAGATCTTTCAAACATCATCTTAGATTTTTAGGCTTTCGAAACAGTAGTTAGTCCATAATTGGGCATTGTTTTATACCTTTTAATGAACAAAAGTAATGAGCCTTCTTTTTAGAGTGATAAAAAGAATTTTGCCAAATCCTCTCTGGGGCCTAGGTTTAACTTTTTTCTCAATCGATATCGTCTTTGCTCTACACTCTTCGGCTCGATATTTAAAATACCGGCCATGTCTTTAGAGCTTAATTTTAGTCTGATCAGAGCCGCCAGTCGTTTATCCTTTTCTGTTAGCTCGGGGAATTGAGCACCCAAATTTTTGAAGAATCCTGAACATATATCGTTCACCTTGGCTTCAAGAACCTCTCTTTCATCATTCAAAGAAACGTTTTGAAGAATTTTCATCTCAACCTTCGTTAATTCCCTACGAATTTCGTCTCGGTCCGATCCGAATTTTATTCCGAAAATTTGTTCTTTGAGCTTCTCAAGAAAATCATTCTTTTCAACGATGTGAAGAGCATAGTCTGTAAGTTCTTTTTGTACGTGCTCAAAGCGCATGCGTTCGTTCTTAAGTTCTTCTTCAGCAAGCTTCTTTTGAGAATCTAATAACTCCCGGTCCTTCTCTCTCAGTTCGTATTCTTTTTGTTTTATAACTACTAACCTTAAAATGATCAACAGAGAAATTAAAAATCCTGCTCCAAGTAGTACTGAAATAAGTATAATTCTGGTTCTCTGCAGTCCATTTTTTGCCGCCAATAATTCGATTTCCTGTTCCCTTTTTTCTGCATTAAACTTTTCCCTGGCTTCGATGAGAGCTACCCGGCTTGCTTCATTATGAATACTGTCACTATAACTTTTATAAAGGATATAATTTTCTAGTGCTTCAACTGGCATCCCAATGTACTCATATACTTCATAGAGTACCTGATACGCCCTTTCAAGATTCTGAAACGAATTAAAATCTTTCGCCAGTTCAACGGTATTATTGGCGTATTCAAGGGCTGTTTCACCCTCATCCAATTGTATATGCAGACGAGCAAGGTCACGGTACGTACCCATTAGCTTACTGCTTCCCCCCATTTTGGTATCGATTACAAGGGCACGATTCAGATATATTATTGCTGAGTCAATTCGGCCCGTCTCTCTAAAAATCATGGCCAAATTTTTAATATCTGTGGTCATTCTCAGAGAATCATTCAGAGATTCTTTAAGAACTAACGACCTTCGATAAAAACTCTCTGCCTCGGCTAAATCTTCTTTTTTGTAGTAGATGCTTCCAATGGTACTTAATCCCACTGAAAGAGGGCCTTTTGCATCAATGGATTCAAAATAAGTGATCGTTTGATTGTAATATTCCAGAGCGGCATCGAGTTGTTCGTCTGCATAGTACACGTACCCCATCATTCCAACTATTCTCCCTTTCATTATTGCATCAACTACATCTTCAGAAAGGTCATAGGCCATTTTAAACTGCTCAATTGCAGGCACGACATCTCCTTTCACCGCGTAGTACCTTCCCAAATTATAATGTCCTGCAACTATGAATCTTCGGTCCCCATGTTGATTTGCGATATCCAGAAATTCTGAAGCAAACAGCTTCATAGAATCTAGATCCTGCCTCAAATAATGATTGATCAACTGAGCATAAATCTTATCCAATTCGTGAATATCCGTTTCACTTTTGGATCTTTCGATTAACTGACTTATTGATTGTCCCTCGGAATATTCGGGTAGTAAAACAAAGCATAATAGAAGTATCACACCTCTACTAACCCATTTCTGAATAAGTTTTGTCATAATTCTTAACCCTACATTAACACTACTATATTCTTTTGACCTGTAAAAAAGTACTGTTTTTTTGATTTAAAAATCCTCTTAAAGACTAAAATAGCTGTTCTGATTCTACTTTATCCTCTACATGGCTACTACAAATGGGTTTTTATTTTACAAGTAGGGCTATTATGTGTCACTGGGAACTTTCAATAAATATGGGTTAAGAATTATGGTACAAGGTTCAGCAGAAGAGGTTTTGCTCTATGAGGAAACCACCGAAGTAACTGGAAGGACATGTGACTGTTGTAAAGCCGAGGAAGGAAAGCCGAGACTAATCGGAGGTTACATCGTATCGCTTACAGAAGTCGCTGTGGATGGCCAAAACAAACTGGTCTGTCAAAGCTGTAGAATAAAAGACGATCGCTTACGAAAGAAATTGGGGTTACCCTCCAATCACTTTTATATGCCGAAAACTAAGAAAAGTATTCTTCGTCTTATCAATTTCAAATAGAGCGTTGACTTACTTATTCATTAGTTGATTAAGAGAACCAAGAAGACAAAAGCGGATCTTTTAGCAGGGGTCTGCTTTTTTTAGGTACTTATTTTTTTCTTCTCTTCTCTCTTTCTCTCGTTATGGTCCAAATACTTTTTTCTAATACGGAGACTTTCAGGAGTAACTTCCAATAGCTCATCATCTGCAATAAACTCGATACATTCCTCCAGTGTCATTTTTTTGGCCTGCGAAAGTTTTACTGCATCTGCAGTTTGGGTTGCCCGATGATTGGTAAGGTTTTTCTTCTTAGCCACGTTCACAACCATATCATCGTTTCGGTTGTTTATTCCAACTACCATACCCATATAAACAGGAATCCCGGGTTCAACAAAGAACTGCCCACGGTCCTGAATACCTTCTAAAGCATATCCTGTAGTATCTCCTTTTTCTAACGCAATAAGCGCGCCCCGATTCCGCCCTGCTATTTCACCTGCGTAGGGTTCGTAAGCATCAAACTGTTGGTGCATGATTCCAGTACCACGTGTTTCCGTGAGCATTTCTCCACGAAAACCAATTAATCCTCTGGATGGGACCCTGAACTCTATGCGGTTGTTTTCTCCTTCCTGGCTCATCCCCTGCATAATCCCCTTCCGTTTCTGGAGGTTATCGATCACTTTATTACTGTAATCGATATGCACATCAACTACTACTTCTTCCACCGGTTCATGCACTACTCCATCTATATCGTTCATCAAAACTTCCGGTCTTGAAACCGCAAATTCATATCCTTCCCTACGCATGGTTTCAATTAAAATTGCCATCTGAAGTTCTCCCCTTCCGGAAACTTTGAATACATCCGGGCTTTCGGTTGACTCGACATGCATGGCAACATTCGTCCTTACTTCTCTCATCAACCGATCTTTGATCATATTCGATGTGACGTATTTACCTTCAAGCCCGGCAAACGGTGAATTATTCACCCGAAAATACATTGCAATCGTTGGCTTGTCCAAATCTACGTATTCCAGCGGCTCCAAATCTTCCGTTGAAGTCAATGTGTCGCCGATATTTACTGAGTCGTAACCTGCTAACGCCACGACATCGCCCGCAAAGGCTTCTTCAACCGGCTCTCGGTTAAGACCATTAAAAGTGAATAGTTTTGTTGCTCTCCCTTTCATTTTCTGATCACCAGCTCCATCAACTAATGAAACTTCCTGATTTATCTTAATGGTACCCTGTTCTATCCTGCCAACAGCGATTCGACCTACGTAATCATTCCAATCAATAGAACTAACCAACATTTTAAAACTCTCTTCAGTAGGTTGATCCGGAGCGGGCACATGATCAATAATGGTATCCATCAATGGGTTCAGGTTCTCTCCTTCTTCAGCCAGATCAAATTTTGCAATCCCATCCCTTGCAACTGCATACAATACAGGGAAGTCGAGCTGATCATTAGTAGCATCCAGCATAACGAAAAGATCAAAAATCTCATCCAGAACTGCGTCCGGACGTGCGTCACCCCGGTCGATTTTATTGATTACAACGATTGGCTTATATCCAAGGCTGAGTGATTTTCTAAGTACAAATTTGGTTTGAGGAAGTGGACCCTCTGCGGCATCGACCAACAAAATTACCCCATTAACCATCTTCAGAATTCGTTCCACTTCACCTCCAAAATCAGCGTGACCAGGAGTATCAACAATGTTGATTTTGGTTCCTTTCCAGTTTATCGCTGTGTTTTTGGAACTAATGGTGATCCCGCGTTCTTTCTCAAGATCACCGGAATCCATTACCCGCTCTTCTACTTCCTGGTTCTCTCTAAAGGTTCCGCTTTGCTTTAAAAGCTGATCCACCAGGGTGGTTTTGCCATGATCAACGTGCGCAATGATGGCTATGTTTCTTAAATCTTGTTGCATTAGATGAAGTGATGATCGAAAATTTCAAAGCCTTGAAGATACATCTATTCTAAACAAAGTATGATTATGAATTGCTTAAATCTTTTGGCCATTTAGCGGGAACAATGAAATGTACTTGAGGTTAACGAATTGAACTTCTATCAACCCTGGTTGTTTTGAAAACGTATTCACTTCTCCTACTCCTTTGCTTATTCGGATTTCTAGGTACAGGATGTGGTTCATCGCAATATTTTGCAGCATTATCCAGCATTCAGGCTGACTCTCTAAAACAAATTACCGACGAAGATATTCGAAAGGCCCTGGAAGCACAGCCTCAAATCACTGTGCCCACAAGCATCGCATTGTACAATGCCAGCCAGGATAAATTTCCATTTCAAAGCGTATTGGATTCTTCCAGATTTATTGATCGTGTAGTCGAAATCTCCCCATCTTTATTAAATCCAAATCAATACTACCGAACGCAATATACTTCCGGCTGGCATCGGTTTGATGCTCCACCTGATGCTATAGATTTGCATCAACTTCGGTTGTATGCTGCTCAGGCACATACCGATTTAGTGTTATTTGTGAGCTCATCTTCGCACGTCGAATCTGAAGCCAATTTCTTATCAGCATTGTATGTGGGATTAGTCACTATTCCTATAGTTCCCGGTCGCAAATTACAGCAATCTACCTACCTTGAGGCCTATGTAATTGACGTTCGGAATGGCTTGTTGTATGCATCTTATAGAGATAAGCGTGTTCTTCGAAAACGATATGCTAAAGTAAATGCCGAACGAAATGCTCACCATGTCAAAGATGAGCACCTGACTGAAATGATGCCGGATTTTTATGAATTTGTGGAGCAAACTTTGCTAAATCCTGACCTACAGCTACAGGTATTAAGTGAACGATGAATTTTTAACACTTGAACTTTATTATGCTTGAGAGAAATCCTGAAGATCAAAACCGGTGACACAATAAATCGAAAGGTTTTACAAAATTTCCCTTATCAAAATTAATAACTTTGATACATGGAGAAGGCGTATAAGCTTATATCGATTTTTCTGATAGTGGGGTTTTTCCTACCTACCTGTACACTATTCTGTATGTTTTCAAGTTTTAAGATTCATCAAACTGAAATAGCTGAACATCATTGTGAAAACAAGGATGATCCAAATTCAGACTGCGACGGAGTGTGTTATTTAAAAAAGAAAATAACCCACCATCACTCGCAAGATATGCCTGACCATTCGCATGCCATCTCGTCGTTAAATACTTTTCAGGGGTTATTTTGGCAAAGCTCTGAGAATAGATCTCATTACCCGTTAATTCTTCAAGACTCACTTGCACTTTATCAGGTATCTCTGGTAGATGGGATTCCACTGGAAGTGTTCCGCCCACCTCAAAGTATCGGATGATCATATAACCCCAACCCTGTGCTAAGGCACAGAACGATTCATCTAATACTTTTCTAAAAATGATTAATAAAATTCTATTAACAGGCATATTATGCCTGTTGAGCATGTGTATCTATGCTCAAACAATTACAGGGACTGTTACATCGAATAATAATGAACCTATTTCATTTGCCAATATTTCCGTTTTAAATACCGATTTTGGAACCTCAACAAATGAAAAAGGTGAGTTTTCTATTCAACTTGAACCTGGCGCCTATCAGCTTTTTGTTCAGGCCTTAGGATTTGCTTCAAAAATTGAACCGATAACACTAACAGGTGGTGGTAATTCGAAAATATCGATAACACTAACTCCAAAAACATCCACTTTGGACGAGATTTATGTTACCGCTCAAAAACGGGAACGTGCATTATTGAAAACACCTATTAGTGTTACAGCCCTTTCGTCAGTTACTATCGAACAAACCCAAACCTGGGAGCTGAATGACTTGACAGGAGTTGTACCAAACTACAACTACAGTGAACTCAGTGTAGGATTTCAGCCGATACAAAGCATCCGCGGAGTACAAGTATTCAGTAAAAACCCGGCGTTAGCAACATATGTGGACGGTGTAAATAGTCTTGATATTCTAGCCAATGGATTTGCCCTAACCGATATAGAACGCATTGAAGTACTTCGTGGCCCACAGGGAACTTTGTTTGGAAGAAATGCGATGGGTGGTGTGATCAACATCATCACTAAAGAACCAACAAATCGCCAATCAGGATTTTTTGAGTCTTCTATTGGAAATCTAAACTTGCAACGATATGCAATCGGTCTAAAAAGCCCAATCGTTGACAACAAGCTTTTCTTCGGAATATCAGGGCTATTCGAACGACAGGGTGGCTATATGCAGGTTGATACCACAGGAGTATTTGCTCCGGAGCCTGATGTAGATGGTGAAGCAGTTGGAAATGAGGACCGGTTTTATGGAAATGCATATCTGAAATGGTTGGTATCTCCCATTTTCTCTGCAACATTAAACGTAAAGGCTCAAACCGATGGATCAAATGCTAGTGGATTCTTTGTGTCCCCTTCCACAGAAGCACGCGCTGAGAATGCCCCCGATCGCGTTGACATTGGAAGAATTGGTGAACATCGTCGAAACATCGTCAACACTTCTTTAACTCTCAATTATTTTGGCGATGGATTTAATCTGTCTTCGGTTTCTTCCTATCAGTCCATTGGTCTTTCCTATTCTGATATTCAATCTGGCGGAGTATTTCATTCGTATAATGATGGTCGAATTGGTGGGATGGCAGATCCTCAACAGGTAGTTACTCAGGAATTCAAGTACACCACGAACTCACCTACCTCCATCCTTCAAACAACAGTGGGAATCTTTGGGTTTTACCAAAATGCATTTGAACCCACCACCAATTTGGCTTTTGAACTTGCGCCGGATACTTATTCCATTTTTCGGAACGAGGGTTCCAATGTTGGTGCGGCAGCATTCGGTGAGGTAGAATACTCTATAACTCCGAAGTTATCGATTATCACCGGTTTTCGATTTGATTATGAATATCGTGAAAATACATTTAATGGATTCGGAGATCTTGCTGATGTGAATGGTCAACTTATTGAAACCCGACCAGATACCACAGTTGATGGAGAATACACTGCACTCTCCCCGAAACTTGCAGTCACGTATTCGCTTACTGATAATGCCAACATTTTCGCGAGTTATACCCGTGGATTCAGAGCTGGAGGTGTAAACGCTCAACGATTGCCAGATGGAATCGATCAAACCTTCGATCCTGAGTATTCAGATAACTTCGAATTTGGAGTTAAATCTTCACTTCTGAATCAATCCGGCTATATCGCTGCGAATTTATTTTTTATCAACTGGACTGATTTACAGTTTTTCAGCGAAGTAGCTCCTGTCACCTTCGCTCGAGGAAATGTGGGAGACGCTGTCTCATATGGTGCAGAGCTAGAATCTTCCATTATACCGATTCAGAATTTACAATTGGATGCTTCAATCGGTTTGAACTTAACGGAATACAGAGATTTTGTACTTGGAACTACAAATCCTCAGGATATCAGTGGAAACCGATTATCCAATGCTCCTGAATTTACTTCTTTATTAGCAGCACAATACCTTCAACCCATAAAAAATACAGGATCTTTGTTCTACCGAACAGAAATCCGTGGAGTTGGCAGTTACTTTACTGATATCCAGAATACTATAGATCAGGATGCATATGCGTTAATAAATCTCCGGTTCGGATATCAAAACGAAGTATTTGAAGCATACTTATGGATTCAAAATTTGACTGACGAACGTTTTCTTGTTTACGGTAGCCCCGACTCGAGCGGTGGAAATATCAGGGCACTGGCATCTTCTCCACGCACATTAGGCATCACCCTAAAAACTAATTTTTAATAAGTGGGAGTATCTATGTACTCCCTTAATCTTTCAACATTATGAATAAAATAACTGTACTGACACTATTCCTCATAATCCTCGCTTGCTCTCCACAATCGGAAGAAATGGCTACAAACCATACTGAAAATCAGGATATGATGGCCGAACTTGAGACAATGACTCCGGAGACCCACGATTCTGTAATGGAAGCGATGCTTGGAAAGCCAAATTATGATATCAAATCTATTGGTATTCTGGTGTATGACGGTGTAAATGATCTAGATGTAATGGGTCCGCGCTATGTACTTGGACAAACAATGGGTGCCTCGACCAAACTAATTTCTATTGAACCGGGGAATATTAAAACTGTAATGGGTGTTGAAATGGTCCCTGATGCAACCGTTGATGATATTGATCAACTTGATATCTTGGTAATCCCAGGAGGCTTTACAGGAACTATCGAAGCAGCATATGATGATGATCTACATACCTGGATTAGAGAAATTGATGAATCATCCACATTTACAGCAGCAGTTTGTACCGGTGGGTGGATTCTTGGCGCAACTGGTTTATTGGATGGCAAAAAGGCCTCGACCAACTGGTATCGAGAGGAAGAGTTTTTAACAAAATACGGAGCTATTCCAGCAAATGAGCGCTTTACTCGAGACGGAAAATATTGGACTTCAGCTGGTGTTACAGCAGGTATGGATATGTCTTTAGCTATTTTGATTGAAATCTTTGGAGAAGATTATGTTCAGGCTGTTATGCTGGATATGGAATATGATCCCGCTCCGCCAATCTCTGGTGGAAGCCCTGAAACCACGAGTGCCGAAGTAAATATGATGATGCAGGCTATGTATGATATGGGAGTTCAGCCTCTTATTGATAGCTTGGAAACTGCAAAATAACAAAAGGCGCTTTTAGCGCCTTTCTTTTAATAACGACATATGAAAGTGTTTCAAAAGAATATTCAGCTTGTACCAAGGTCCCGGGGTTTCCATTTAATCACCCGGGAAATTCTGGAAAAAATCCCCGAATTAATGGAGATCCAAGCTGGATTAGCTCATATCTTCATCAAACACACCAGCGCAAGCCTAACGATTAATGAGAACGCAGATCCAACAGTAAGGAAAGATTTCGAAACACATTTCAATCGAGCTGTTCCCGAAGATTTCAGCCTTTACAAACATACATTGGAGGGTGCCGATGATATGACATCACATATCAAAAGCTCGCTACTTGGATCCTCGGTTATGGTCCCGATTACTAATGGCCGATTTAATCTAGGAACGTGGCAAGGGATTTATTTATGTGAACATCGAAACCATGGAGGATCCCGAAAACTTGTTATAACCTTACTCGGAGAGTAGTTATTTAACCAACATCATCTTTCTGGTCTGCGAAAATCCGCCCGCTTCTAATCGATAGATGTACACCCCGGATGCAAGACTTGTGGCATCAAACTGTACATTCTGAACTCCAGCGCTAAGCTTTTGATTATTTACAAGTGTAGCAACCTCCCTACCGAGAACATCGAACACTTTTAATGTAACAATGGAAGATTCACCCAGCCTAAATTCGATAGTTGTACTTGGGTTAAATGGATTCGGATAATTTTGTGATAGTCTATATTCTAATGGGTTCTCTAACTCAATTTCGCTGGCAACTTGTATTTCTGAATGTGGACTAAAGATCAATACACGACTCGAAACCAATGCGTCCCTTCCATCAAATTGTTTGGTAATTGCTACATCGTAAAAACCATCTTGATTAAAATCACCAACCGCGGGCTTTGTTCGAAGAAAGACACCGGTTCCTGTTGGAGTGGCTCCTGCCTCGGCAAGCGTAAATGCTGGTGTAGTTGATGGAGTTCCATCTGTACCTTGAAATATTACGGCATCGGGGTAATTAGAAAATCCACCTGGAGTGAAGTATAAATCCTGATAATTCTCTCCTTCATTTTTTGGCATGAATTCAATAATCGCACCGAAAAAGGAAGAAAGAGTATCACTTCCGAAACTTCCTACATCATTCGGAGTGACATACAAAAAGTAATCGGGTTCAGTATCCATTTCTTCTCCGCCTTTAAATATCGTGATCGTTGGTAAAGTTGGACTTCCAGTTCCCTGATCAGTAAGTACGGCTACGTCATTAAAACCATCCCCATCAAAATCTCCGCCACTGATTTGAGCTCCAAATGCAAATGTGGTCTGCCCTTCCAAAGGATTAGGTTCCAGAATAGCGATGGGTGTTCGCAAGGTATCTCCGCTTTCAGAAAAATCTCTTCCTGCAAACACATAGACCCCTCCCGATGAATTAGATTCTCTTTTGTAATCTACCAGTCCTATTCCAAAATCATTGATACCATCTCCGTTTACATCCCCCAGATTTTCTACAACTCCCCCCACCTGAAGAAAAGTAAACTCATTTATTGTCGAGTCATTTCTGAAGTCAATGGTTACATCCGGTTCCTGGTACGTAGTATTGGTTCCAAGATAAATCCAACCCCTGTTAATAGGATTACTGTTATTTCTTGCAAAGTTGGTACCAATAAATAACTCCTCACCAGGTATTCCATCGATATCACCCAAATTTTTAACCGTATATGGGCTCGAATTCGAGTCTAGCTCGCCAAGAATTTCGGTATTAATAGTACCGGAGGATTCTACACTATCTGTAACCACTTGCAGATCGTTGGATTTAATTCTCTTTGGGTTTTCATCGCCTTCAAGTGAACTTTCATGAAACGTAATTAAGAATCTTGGATTACTTGAATTGCTCTGAATAGGTGTTGCAACCTGATAGTGTCGATATACCCCGGTTTGATTCACATACCTGTTGACGGATTCAATGGCATTATATTGATTCACCGATCTGTAGTAATTTCCATTGGTTTGTGTGTATTCTGAGCAGCTTGAACTGGACGAAGAACACGAATACCCACTTTCATAATAGCCATGACCAGCTCTTGCCAATAAATCCAATTCGCGCTGAGTTACCGTTTGATTTGAGTTGAGCCTGGCCCTTATACCATTGATGTAATTGATCTCCATAATTCTTTGAATTTCCGGAGTATTACTTCGCCAAACAGGGGTTAATTGAGTTCGATTGGAAATGGTATACACCTGCAATCCACGAGTAGCTGTTCTGGGATTTGCATATCCATTGTAATAATAAGGATAGCTGGAATATGGGTAATAGTAATATGGACTACCACAAGAGTTATACGTGCATGGATAAGTCGTTTGATCGGTAATTACTGTAGTTTGACTAGAACAACCCTGATAAAGATCGGAAGCAGTACAGGATGAATAATTTCCCTCCTTCCAAATCCATACAAGTGGTTCATCGTTCTCATTTTGTTTGTTAAACACACTTTTTGCGGCATTCTGAGTCGTATCGGGTTGTACAACACGATCCACCAAACAATTATTACTGATGATATCAGGAGTTTGTAAAACCGGTGTATCTCCTGAATAGTCGACGTCCCTGATATCGCAGGTCGGTGTTGTGAAGTATATTCTCTGAAACCCGGCCAGGGCAAACTCCCTGTCGTCGGAAGAAAGAATTTCCAGTTCCCCGTCTCCATCAAAATCTTCGATGAAAAACCTCCGGTCCGGTAATAATTCTCCCGAAGCAAGTAACCACTCATCTGAAAAGGCCAGTTCTACATCGTTGTTTTCATCAAATCCAAGTTCGTACATCATGGACTGGAAATTAGGTGAGGTTTCCCCCATAGCATAAATTCCGAGCCCATTTCCGGAAATTGAAGCACCTATAAACAATTGAGGAGCCGCAAAAAAATTAATACCTAAACCCGAAAAACTGAACTCAGTAAATGTCAAGGGAGTCGCTTCATCTCCTTTTCCAAAAATGATCATACATTCATTGAAGGAATTAAATTCGTTTTCGCAAAGCAGTGCGTCTGGTAGTTCATCATCATCTAAAAAAGCCGGCATTGTGTATGAGAGGGAATAATACCTTTGTTCCGAAACTACCTCCCTTCCATTTTCCAAAACTACAAAATCCTCTTCGTCATTTGATGAGACTGAATGGATAACGACATATCCATTTTCATTAATAGAGGCGATTTCCGTGAAACCATCATTATCCAAATCTCCAACTGGCAGATACGTTCCTTCGACGAAACTAACCTTTGTAGCTTCGGCATTTTGATTATAACTGAGAAAGGTCGTCACAGTTTTGAAATCATTCGTAAATCCACGCATATCTCTCCAGGTTTCCCAGTTTTGAATAAAATCCAGTTCTCCGTCCCCGTTTAAATCGCCCGCCGGAATTCCAGGTTCTGATGGATTGGCAAACCGATCTTTAGATTCACTATCTATCGATTTTATAGTAGCAATCTGGTTAACAATTTCCGGGCTGGATTGCTGCGCCTGAACCGAATTCCCGATTAAACAACACATAAAACCGATAACATATACCCATCGAACCATAACAACCTTCTTAATTTTGGAATTATCTGAAAATGCTCAGAAAAAGCCTTAAGCAGCATACCGGATTCGCGGTATTTTTAGACCAATCCTTCTCTTAATGCCTTGGAGACAACCTGTCCCCTACTATGTACCTGAAGCTTTCGGTAGATGTTTTTTGTATGCGTATCAACAGTGAATGGACTGATTTTGAGCTCTGCCGAAATCATATCAATGGTGAGGCCTTCGACCAGGTACTCCAAAATGGTTCGTTCTCTCTTTGTTAGATTGGTTTCTTTCTTTACGGATGACGTTTCACCTGAAAGCATTTTCAGCATTTTTTTTGCAATCTCGGGGGAAATCGGTGCCCCTCCCTCCAGCATTGCTTCAATGCCATTCAATATTTCGCTACCCGGAGTTCTTTTTAATAAGTATCCGTCGGCTCCCCGTTGAATGGCTTCAAACACACGTCTATCGTCATCAAAAATGGTGAGAATAACGATCTTAACTTCTGGAAACTTTTGTTTAAATATTGGAATGGCTTCAATTCCGGAAAGCCCGGGGAGTCCCACATCCTGCAAAATTACATCCGGATCAGAAAATTCTGGTACACGCTCCAATGTCTTTTCAATTGAATCGGTAACAAGGTGTAATTCCAGATTCTCCCCCAATGGGATTAACTCGGATAAAGACTCCCTAAATAAAATGTCATCCTCTATAATCCAGACGTTATATTTTTTTTGAACTTCCATATCCGAATTAAGTCATATCCAAACTTATCAGCTATACCGTGATTACGGTAACTTTAGTTGTATTTCGATTTCTGTTCCTTCATCAATCATTGAGTTTAACGCCAATTTAGCATCCATTTCTATGGTTCTGTGTTTTATTGACTCTAATCCATTTCCTGAGAACGATTCTTCCGGATTAAAGCCAGATCCATTGTCGGAAATCTTCATGAGAAAATGAGGAGCCTCGTACTTAAATATAATTTCTACTTTCGATGCTGATGCATGCTTCAGAATATTATTTAGTGATTCTTTAAGCAGTAAAAATAAATGTCTCTTTTTTGAAGCATTCAAAGAAAGGGATCGCTTGTCCTCTGGAATTGTAACGATGAACTCCACCTGATGATGAATCAACAGTTCTTTTGACACACTTCTACATTTAGTAATAAAATCTTGTAGCGTTTCTTTGTTGGCATCGATCATCCATACTATGCTATCAAGCGATGATGCCAATGCCCTGGCATTATTTGTAATTTTCTTTAGTTGTTCCGTATTCCCATTTTCTTCCAGTTCAAGCTTCGTCGAAAGAATATCTCCGGAGAGTGCAATTCCACTTAATCCACTACCCACCTCATCATGTAAATCTCTTGCTATTCTAAGCCGGATTCTTTCCAGTTCCAGCAAATGATTTACCCTGTATCTGTAAATCACCCAAAGAATGAGCATTACTAATAGAATAATGGCAATGCGAAAAAGTGAAGTTTGCCAAAAAGGTGGCTGAATTTTGATTGCCATTGATGATTCATTGGGATCAAAAAACTGTGGAGAAAACGAAGCCTGAACTCTAAATTGATAATCACCTGGAGGGAGCTGGGCATAACGGGCAGTTCTTCGTTGCTTGCTTTGAACCCAGTTTTCGTCAATACCAACTAATTGATATCGATAATGTATATTTTTTGGATTGGAATAGTTCAGCGCCGCAAACGAAAACTCAACCGTATTCTGATGCCAAGGTAACTGCACTTCACGATCATGAAATCCAGAAGGCACAAAAGAAGTGTCAGTTAAATAAACCTCCATATTTAGAATATGAACAGGAAATGAACTTAAATTCTGCGGTACCTCCTCAGGATTGAAGACAGTAACCCCATTTACACCTCCAAAGAAGAACGTCCCTTCTTCGGTTTTCAGTGCAGATCGCCGATTAAACTCGGAATTTTGTATTGCTTCATTTTCCCTAAATACATTAGATATCTTTTGATCCGTCAAAATATGTATCAAGCCAGATTCTGTACCTACCCAAATTTCATCGTTATAACTAAGAATGCTGTAAACAATTCTGTCCTTAATGTTCGAATCGAAATCGATGCCAGTGAACTCTTCCTCTAGGGCCTCAAAAAGAAATAAACCTCTTGAAGTTCCTATCCATAGTTCTCGATCATCCTTCAGATATAAGTCCCAAATCGCGTTGTTCTTTAGAGGATTTTCAGGCCTGTTACCAGGCTTAATTTCTGTAATACTTCCAGTAGAAACATCCACTTTTGCAAGTCCTTCACCTTCGGTTGCTACGTATAAATAGCCATCAATGAACTCCATATCCTGAATGTTTGATTGTTTTACGAACTCCTCTGTTTTGATTATCTGAATTTCGCTTCCGTCTTTCCTGCTTACTTCGTGAATATTATTGATAGAGGAAATAAACATTGAACCGTCTTCAGCGGGTTCAATGGCAAAAACAACTTGAGAAAATATTTCTCTCTCTCCGAATACTCTTCTTTCAATCCGGTTATTGTGTAAATCGAAGAGAACAAGACCACTATTCGTTGCAAACCAATATGTATAATCTGAATCCGGAACTATCTCAATGTCCCAAATTTGAAGTTCCCCGTTATTCAGTTTCGACGACAGAATCATCTCGTCAATATTTCCTGTAGTCAAATCGTACTCCAGTACTTTTGAAGAAAAAGTATTCAACAGGATTTTCTCGTCGTGAACCGCTATCCCCATCACAACATCCGCGGATTCTTCTTCCAGATCGAGATGCTGAAAATGTGCATACGCTGATGAAAAGTAGAACAATCCGCCAAGGGTACCTACCCAAATTCCTCCCATGTTATCTTTGTATAAGCTGGTGATAGAATTTGTTAAAAAGGAAGGGCGCTCAACGAGATCGATCCTTGAAATCCTTTCATGCTTCAGATTGTATTCAAAAAGTCCTTCATCCGTACCGATCCAAATCAACTCCTCATCAACCTCAATAAGTCCATATATGTTTTTTGACGCGATTGTCTCCGGAATTGAATTCCAAAGAAATGGAAAAGTGGCGTCATCAATTTCCTGAGATGGAAGCCATATTTTTTTAGAAACCTCCCCCACGTAGAGTGGATTAAATCGCCGTTCGTTAATTGCTCCAATCCTGAATAGTTCTTCAGTTTCATCATCAAACATGAATAACTCATTTTGTTTTGAGAGAGTGATCAACCTTTGCTCGTGATATGAAATGGAGAAGGAATCATAATCATCTTCGAAAAAGTGAAACTCCTCAGTCTCGATGTCGAACCAACCAGCAGTTTGTAGCGTGTTAAACCAAATCCTGTGTTTTCTCTCGTCGTAGACCATATCCTGAAGGTCTAAACGACTGGTTGGCAAGTCTGGTAATTCAATGAATCGTACAAACGAGTCGCTAGGTTGATCATATCTGTTCAATCCATTATAACTTCCAATCCAAAGAATACCATACTTATCCTGGACAATAGAACGAATGGTGTTGCTGGAAAGACTGCTCGAATCAGCTGTTTGATTGAAGTATGTAACCACTTCATAACCATCGAATCGGTTTAGTCCGCTATCGGTACCTATCCAAATAAACCCGTCACTATCCTGAAAAACGCAATGAATAATGTTATTGCTTAAACCAGAGTTTGCATTTAGCGTTGTTGTTACGCGTGGTTGCAATTGGTGCTGAACCAGGAATAATAAAATCACCAGGACTGCCTTCACCTGTAGCCTAATTCCAAAATTATTTTAAATGGATGTATCAAATTTGTGTAACTACCTATATGTTAGTCGTGCTAAATAAGAATCACAAATAAAGAAAAATTCATGGCATACAAACCTCTAAAGCTTTGGTTTGACGGGGACCTTGTCAGGTTATTATCAGCAAAAATCAAAAAAGAGAGGCCCGATTTTGAAGAAATTGGATTTAGTGAATTTATAAACTCGAGAATTAATCAACTTGAATTGAAGGACCGTGTGGAAGTTTTTGCTGATGGACTACATGTTTTTTTATCGGAGGACTATGAAGTCAACCTTCGAGTTTTGGTGAAGATCCTGGGTTCGGAAAATGACAAAGAGACCGGTATGTTTACAGAGTACTACTGGGTAATGCCGATTGCGAAATATGTAGAGAAGTATGGATTGGAATTCCCGGATGCATCTTACGATGCCATGGAAGAAATCACTAAAAGAAATACGAGCGAGTATACGGTCCGCCCCTACCTGGTTCGATACCCCGATAAAACGCTTTCGAAAATGCTGGAATGGGCTCAATCGGATAATAAACATGTGCGAAGGCTCGCTTCTGAAGGGGGAAGACCAAGATTACCCTGGGCTCAAAAACTGGACCAATTCATCCAAGACCCCAGTCCGTTACTTCCTATTCTCAATCTCCTTAAGGACGATCCTTCCAAATATGTTCAGAAATCCGTAGCTAACTGTTTGAATGACATCTTAAAGGACAACCCGGAAATTGGAAAGAATGAAATCGAAGCGTGGTGCCCATCTCCAACTAGGCAACGATCATGGATCATCAAACATGCGCTTCGAAATTTAATAAAAGCTCAAGATCCCTGGGCAATCCAACTATTGGAAAGTAGCCAGAAACCTAAAATTAGTTAGTCAGGTTTCTGGCTAAGTGAATCAAACTATTTAATCTTTTGTCTCTTCGGTTAACTTCTTAATTACAGAAGCAGCCCATTCTTTACCACCTAAACCAAAGGATAGTCCCAGAGCAAGACAAACTGCTCCAAATAATAGTAGGAATGCATTTGCTACTAATTCTTCACCGATACTCAACTGCGTAAGTGATAAAGAAATAACAAAAAGAATGATCGCATATCTCGCGATTGCACCAATAACATTGGCATTAGAAACCCCAATATTTGCAAGATAAGTCGAAACAACCTGAGCGATAAATCCAGCAAGAAAGACCCCAAATATTAAAGCCAGTACTGCAACAATAACGTTGGGGATGTAAAGTATGATTTGGTTAAATAATTCAGATGCCACACCCAAACCTAGAGCATCCAGTCCTGCAAGTATAACTATCAACATTATCAACCAATAAATGATGGCACCCAGAATATCTATGGCTGACTTACTGCTCCCGCCATCTCTTAAAAATTGGTCGATTTTTGCTTTTTCTGTTACTACATCTAATTTGATTAGCTTCAAAAGCTTTGTAGCGGCTGTTTTTACAAGTTTTGCAATTATCCAACCAAGAATGAGAATCACAAGTGCACCGATAAGACTTGGTAAAAAATCGGCTAATTTATTAAAGAAGGTTTCGTACGCCTCGATTAAGACGGTTGTAATTTTATCTACCATTGTTCCTCCGAATTATTAGTTTAATTCAGATATGTAATAAAATGGCTTGCGATTCAAAAGTTTATGCCAAAATTCTAACTTACAGGAATAAAAAAACCCCAACCAAAAAATTGATCGGGGTTTAACTTTTACATTGGCTTGCGGAGAGGGAGGGATTCGAACCCTCGTTACCTATTTCTAGATAAACTCCCTTAGCAGGGGAGCGCTTTCAGCCACTCAGCCACCTCTCCCAAAAGGGCATCAAATATACGGTGGTTGCTACGCCTAAGCAATGCCGGATTTCATAGCAGTTGAATTAACTGCTTTTGTTATCCGATGGCAAAATTACACTTACGGTAGTCCCCTGACCTTCTTTTGAATCAACTTCAAGAGAACCATTATTCATCTCTACCATTTCTTTACACAACACTAACCCTAACCCTGTTCCCGCTTCTTCATTTGTTCCCCGTCTGGTCGTTTTTAAATCAAGACTTAACACTCCTTTCAAAATCTTTGTACTCATGCCTATCCCGGTATCAGAAACCTTTATGGTACAGTAGTTTTCTTTTTGAATAGTAGTGATAGTTACTTCTCCTCCATCTGTTGTAAATTTGATTGCATTGGAAATTAGATTCCTTAAAACAGTTAATATCATATTTCTGTCTGCATATAAGCTCACCTCTTCTTCAGAACTATGGACAATTTTGATATTTTTTTGAGAAGCTGTCTGTTTAAATACATCAATGCATTGACTTATCAACTCACTAAGTTCAAACCCGACAGGTTCCGGCTTAATTTTCCCGGTTTGAAGGTTTGCCCACTCCAGGAGGTTTTCAGTAAGACTTAAGAGTGTTTTAGATGAATCTTTGATTATACCTATACTTTCCTTTAGCTCTTTCTTATCGACGTGATCCAGAACAGTATATAAATGTTCCGTATAGCCCATTAATGCCTGAAACGGGTTTCGCAGATCATGTGCAATTATGGAGAAAAACTTGTCTTTCGTATTATTACTCTGTTCCAGGTTTTGGGCTTGCTTTTCTATGATTTCTTTTTGAGCCTGAATTTCAATCTTCTCTTGTCGAAGTTGTTTTGTTTGTTCTTCGATGATTTTTTCCATCTCTTGTTGTTTTCCCATCAACCTTCGATACCGAATTTTCCAGCCTCCTGTTAATAGTGCTAAAAAACCAAAAAAGCAGAGTATATAAAACCATACTTGTTGATAATATTTAGGCTTGATTTCTATAAAAACTGAAGCTGTCTGGCTCGACCATATTCCTTCGCTGTTTGTAGCCTGAACCGTGAACTGATATTCACCAGGATCTATATTTGTGAACTGTATTTCTCTTATCCTACCAATTTCTTCCCACTCCTGCCTATCATCTCCACGCTCGGAAAATTTGTACCTGAATCTTGTACTGCTCGGATTGATAAATGTAATGGCATGTACAATCACCTCGAAATCATTGATGGATGGAACAAACACTAAAGAATCAGATAAATGACTCTCCCCACCCGCAAGTACTTCCTTAACAATTACTTTTGGCTCAACTTCATATCCTGGATGTAAGTCATTTTTGAAAATAGCTACTCCTTCCTGCGTGGCAAACCAAAAAGTCCCATCACTGTCCTTAATTCCTGCCTCCTGAATTGAGCCATTTCCCTCAGGGTTTCTCATCCCTTCATTTCTTCCATAAACCATCATTTTAAAGCCATGGGATTTGCCATCCATATAATCACTTAGGGAGCTTTTTTCAATTCTTATAATCCCGTTATTAGAAGACAACCAAAGCCAGTCTTTATCATCTTCTGAAATCCAGTGGATATTGTAGTTTGGCAAACCATCTTCTACCCCAATGTAAGTTATAGAACCATTCTTGATTCTGTTGAGCCCGTTATTTTCAGTTCCAACCCATATAATCCCGGAGTCATCTTCATCCAGATAAATCGACCGGATATTATTTGAAGACAATCCTTCTTCTGCTGTATAATTTGTGAATTTGTTATCCCGAAAATGACTCACTCCTCCGTCTAGAGTTCCAATCCAGAGAGAACCATCTTTTGCTTCTGTAATATACCTGATCTTATTGCCAGCCAGCCCATCATTGACAGTATAAATCTGTCTGTTACTTTCCTCTTCACTGAATTTTATTAAGCCACCATAACTTCCTACCCAAAGCTGACCATCTTTCGAGGTATATAAAGCATGGATATTGTTTACGTTAAAATTTTCGCCTAATGTAAAATGGCTTATTCCTCTATCATTAATCCTGTTCAAGCCTTTCTGGTAGTGTCCAACCCAAATATTCCCCAAACTGTCTTCGGCTATACTTTGTACAACACTTGATGCTATATCTCTATGTTCTTTAAAGTGCTTAATCTGGTTTCCTTCAATCAGGTTTAACCCTCCTCCCCTTGTGCCTATCCAATATCTGCCTCTAGAATCTTGTAACATTCCAAGAATATTACCTTCAGATAACCCTTCTGTACTCCCGATGGTTCTTACCAGTGCCTTTTTAATCCTTATAATGCCTTCCCTTGGAGTAGTTACCCAGATATTTTTCTCCTGATCTTCAAACGCATACATAAAAAAATTTAACCCTGTAGATGTCAGTGCATAGTTATCTGTAATTCGCCCATCTCTAAAAATAGACACTGTACCCTGGTTACCTATCAACCAAAGCTGGCCATCTGAATCTATCATTGAATGTCGATAAGCCTCATTATCTTTCCGGTATAGGTCGTCCAATTTCTCTAAATTGCCATTACTAAATGAATAAAGTCCGTTGTTTGAACTAAGAATCGTAGTTTCATCGATTTCAAAAATTCGATATACATCTGAATTCTTAAATACGTCAAACTCTTTTGGCGCAGTTAGTTTTCCATCTTCCAATACATATAAACCACTTGAGGAACTGGCGAAAAAAGTTCCTTCAGAATTTCGGTAAGAAGTAAAAAAGATATTTTCTTCCCGGTTATCTGCGACAGTATGCTCCTCGAATGAGCCATCATTCAGAGCGTGAATTAACCCGTTACTTGTAGATATCCATTTTGATCCATCCACATCTTCAAAGAAAAACCTTGGTTGATCTTGCCAGTTATCCTTTCCATTAAAAAATTTCCTGAATTGACCATCCTCATAGGTATATAGCCCGGTATGAGTTACGAAAAACATAGCTCCACCGCGAGCCTCAGCAATCTGGGTTACATCCGAAGCAGAAAAACCTTGTTCTACTCCAAAATGACGAAAACCTCTATCTGTAATAAGCAAAACGCCTTCATGTTCCATTGAAACCCAAATACCCACTCCATTTTGTTTGTGAATCTCAGTAGCTCTGTTATGTGGGATTTCGGGAGTATTTGCGTGATTGAAAGTTTTGAATTCGACACCATCGAATCGAATGATTCCGTCATAGCTTGTAAACCATAAATATCCGTCATCATCTTGTACTACCTGGTTAACGGTATTTATAGGTAGTCCATCCTCAATGGTCCAGAACTTAATGGTTAAACTGTCTGAATCAACCAGTTTTTCATACGACTGGCTATACCCATTCAAGCTGACCTGCAGCAAACAGATAATTAGTAATATGAACCTCGTCATTTCAATTTATATTACCCGGCCTTACCCGGGCGTGTTAACCTAAAAGCTAGCTATCTTTATCACTTATAGCATAAATCTGTGCCAGATTACGTCCTTCCTGGGCATAATCCAAACCATATCCTAAAACGAATTTATTGGGGATTTCAAAGCCCACATAATCGATTTGAACATCATGCCTGGTCGCTTCTTTCTTATGCAGCAAGGTTACCACTTTCACAGATGCGGGCTCATACTCAGCCATACGTTCCACCATATACTTCATGGAAAGACCGGTATCGATGATATCTTCCACCAGAATTACATGCCTTCCTTTTAATTTGGCGTCAATATGCTTTAACTCGGTTACATTTCCCGATGAAACTTTAGCATCTCCGTAGCTGCTCAGTTTCATAAAATCTACCTCGCAAGGGATCGAGACATTCCGCATTAGATCTGCTAAAAAAATATAAGACCCGTTCAGAACACCAATAAATATGGGCTTTAATCCTTCGTATTCTTTGTCTATTTGTTCCCCCAGCAATGACAACCGGGCGTCTATTTGATCCTTATTGATGAATACTTTAAAAATATCGCCATTACATTCAACTCGCTCTGGTAGAAAAAAACTCATAGTTCCGTTATTTGAAAATACTCAACACGTGTTTCGTCGATTCAGTTAATTTTACACGTTCTGAAATGCATCCAAATTCGCCATTCACAGCCGCCACAGGATACAAAATAGCACAAATAGTACCACCTGAATCGATCAATATCAAAGAATCTTCCTTTTTTGAAGCACTTATTTTTCGATTCGTAAGATGATCGGAAACTTTTTGGGTTCCCCCTAAACCGATTGGCTCAAAATTATCACCATATTCCCAGGTTCTGATTGTAATTGGCCATTTTATTTCATTGGCATCTAGGTTTAAAAGCCCGTTTTGTTTCTCCTGGATTAAGGCGCTCCAACTACCAAATTCAATTCCCTTGATAATAGTATCACTATCGAAAATATGCTTCCCGACTAATTCTTTTTCTATTCCTGATAGTATAAGATGTTTTCGGTCCCTGGTTATAGAATAGAATTCATTTAGTCGTACCGTTTTCCCTGTTTCGGACCCCAGTAAATCCAAAGTCTCGTTCAAAATACCTTTAGATGGGGTTGAGTTGATGCCATTAACGACATAGCGCCGGACCAATTCGCCGGCAAGCTGATTTGAAAACCTGTTTAGCCCAGTTACGATAAGTCCGTGCTCATCAGTAATTGATTGCAAGACAAAGTCGAAAGCCTCATCTGCAATGTTCGCTTTTGAAGCAACCCCCAATAAATTTGATTTCCATCCTGGAATAAAATCATCAAAAACCGGAAAAACGGAATTTCGTAATGCGTTTCTTGTGAATTCGTCGTTTTGGTTTGATTCATCAATTCGAAATGGCACCGATTCGACTTCACAAAAATCGAGGATCTCTGATTTTGACAGATCCAGTAACGGACGAAATAACTCGCCATCCCAAATTTGAAGTCCTCTCCAACTCGAAACCCCGCCACCTCTGAGAATTTTAAATAGGATCGTTTCAAGTTGATCACCCTGATGATGTGCCACAGCAATTCCAAAAGCTCCCATTTCCGCACTTAAATCCCTGAAAACCTGGTAGCGCTGATCCCTTGCCCACTCCTGGAAATTCCTAACTACTTCATCAGGATTAAGTTTCACTGAACAACATTCAATTCCCCACATGGAACACATATCCTCCACCAGCTTTTGATCAGTATCGCTTTCAAGACCTCTCTTACTATAATTAATATGAACCGCGAGTAATGGGATAGAGAGTTTATGAAGCATGTAAAGTAAAGCCATGGAATCTGGCCCCCCGCTTACCCCAATTATTAGCTTACTTCCTTCTTGGAATATGGATGAGTAGTGTTGTTTAACCTGGTTGAGAATTGAAGTGGACTCGAACTTGTTCATACGAAAAAGTATTCACTTCAAGCTCTTTATTCAATACAACCATCTGCCCCGACTCGTTTATCCCCAAAAATTTATACTCACCATCAAGTAAATCACTGTCAACCGATATTGAGGTCCATTTTCCGTATCCGATCAGGCGCTTGTTAATCTTTTTGATAAGTTCGATATCAACCGATTCCCATAACCTGTAGTAATACTCGATACGGGTTAGCAAACGAGCGAGTAGCTTCTCTCTGGATGAATCGTCTTTTGTTAAGTTTTTGATGGATGTAGCCCAGTCAGTCAGCTCGTCGGAAAATTCAGTTTGATTAACATTTAGCCCGATTCCAATTACTACTCTCTTGAATTTATTCCCATTAAATGATGCCTCTGTGAGTAGCCCGGCAATTTTATTTTCATTTACCAGTACATCATTCGGCCACTTTAATTCAACCTGTTGTTTTGTTATGTCTTCCAACTGTTCGGCTACTGCCAAAGCACATGCTAAAGTGAGGACAGTAAGTCGGTTTCCATTGCCGGGTTCAAAAACAATAGAAAAGGTAAGATTCTCTCCTGAATTTGTTTCCCACGAACGCTCGTACTGGCCCCTTCCGTGAGTTTGATGATCTGTGATTATCAACGCACCGTGCAATGAACCATCCCCAATTAAATTCTTTGCGAAGGTATTCGTTGAACCTAACTCATCAAAAAAAAAGAGCTCCCTACCCAACCAAGAGGTGGAAAGCTCTTTTTCAAATAAATCGGTATTAAACAAAATACTTATTTACCAACAATCACCACTGAATCTTCTGTACCAAACTCATTGGCAGTGTAAGCATCAGCAGCGTAGTCGTTTTCCCAGGTTGTACCATCGATCAAGTATCTGAACTTGTACTCGGTTTCTGGCTTAAGGCGTAATTCAGTTTCATATACGCCATTCTTCTTTGTCAATTTAGTTGACTCAGTATCCCAGTCGTTAAAGTCGCCAACAAGTGCAACTTCGTTAGTTACTACTTCAGAAGGAATAGAAAAAGTAACTTTGCAAACGGTTCTCTTTGGAGTGAATTTCTTATTAAGCATCGTTCTATTAGATAGATTGTTAACTTGTGAAATTCAATGATACCTACTTTTTTTAATCAATTACAATATTTTTCCATAAAGAAATTATTAATACAATAGATTTTCCTTATTTATTTATATAATTGTTTAATTATCCTTTTTAATTCAATGATGGAAACGGTTTCTCATTAAACTCCATACAGCCAAAACTGTAATAGGCTAAAATATTAAGCCTCAACTTTTTCCGAGAAAAGCGCTTTGAAAGTTTTGTTCACCTCAGCAACGGTCGCACCATTTAAGACTTTTTGTGCGAGATCTTTAAAATCTTGCCGGGAATATGTAGATAAAAGATGTTTTACCCTGGGAATATTATGTGGAGACATACTCAGGTCAGTTACTCCCATTCCAACCAGCGTAGCTGCTCCGATAAGATCGCCTGCCAGCTCTCCGCAAACAGCTACCGGAATATTTTCCTTATTCGCAGCATAAATAGTTTGATAAATTAACTGCCAGACTGCAGGATGGTTATGCTGATACAGAGAACAAATACGTTCATTTCCCCTGTCAACAGCTAATGCGTACTGAGTGAGATCATTCGTGCCAATGCTGAAGAAATCGATTTCTTTAGCAAAATGACTAGCCAATAATGCCACACTGGGAACTTCCACCATTATTCCAATTCGAATACTATGATCAAACCCTATTGCATCTTGTTCTAATCTATTCTTTACTAGCTCAAGAACCGTTTTGACTTCCCTAATTTCTTCCAAATCAGTAACCATTGGTACTAAAATCTGAATTCTCCTCGAATAACTTCCTGAAACTATTAGGATAGCCTGTAATTGGGTTTCAAGCATTTCACGCTCATCAAGCAACATTCTGATTCCGCGCCAACCAAGAAAGGGATTGTCTTCATCCAAAAAACTCATTTTGAGTTTATCCCCACCAACGTCAAACAAACGAATAGTTATTGGTCCTGAAGTCTGTTCCAGTATGGTTGAATAGAATTTTATTTGTTCATCAAGATGCCTTTTCTCGATTCCTCCATATAAAAGCGCCTCCGTTCGAAGAAGCCCAATTCCTTCAGCATGACTTTTTTTAACTAATTCAAGTTCCTGTACAAATTCTACATTGGCACGCAGATGAAATACAAATCCATCTGTAGTAAGAGATTGTTCCTTGACCTTAAGAATCTCTCGCTGTGCCCGGTTGTATTCTTTTAGCTTTTGTTTGTAAAAACTCTGAGTAGCCGGGGTTGGATTAATAACTAAGGTTCCCTCACCTCCATCTACGATTATCTTCTCGCAACTTTTTGATGCTTTTACCGCAGTTTTAGTACTTACCACACATGGAATGTTAAGCGATTGAGCAATAATAGCGGCATGAGAAGTAACTCCTCCTTTATCCATTACAAGTGCCGAAATACCCTGATCGAAAAAAGTCACTAAATCGGTCGGACTAATATCCCGAACTACTAAAATTGATCCCTTCGGAACTTTTCTTTGCTTCTCATTTTCACAAGACAACTGAATCAAACGATCTCTTAAATTCTCCAGGTCTACAATTCGTTGCCTGAACAATTCAGACCCACTTTCCTCTAAACGCTCAATAAATCGCCCGAATGTATAATAAATTGCATAATCAACGCTAAAGCGTTCCTTTTCAATCAATTGGATTACGGCTCCCTCTATTTCAATATCAGATACGATATGTTTTTGAGCCTCGAAAATCTCTCTTGTCGCGGAATCTAAGTTCTTAGATAATTCATCCAATTCATTTAGAAAAAGCTCCTTTGCTTTTGCGAATCTTTTAATATTGGTACGAACCTGGACTGAGCGAATTTTTTTGGGAGTAACCGCCTGTTTAGAATCATCAACCACCCAAACGGAACCTATGGCGATTCCTTCACCACCAGTAAGTCCGTTTATAATTTGTTCCTCGGGTAGTTTGCGCATATTTATTCGTCAGTCATCCCGAATTTATTTTCTACTAAGTCTAAAATAGATTTCATCGCTTCTTCCTCATCGGTCCCAGAAACTTCGAAAATAAGCTCCGCTCCTTGCTCAGCTGCAAGGGTCATAACTCCCAAAATACTCTTCCCATTTACTCTATAGCCATACATGTGTATGTAGAAGTCAGATTCAAATCCTCCGGCCAGCTTAACTAAGGCAGCTGAAGGTCTGGCATGTAAACCTGAACTATTCTTTATCGTAACCGTTTTTTTGATCATGCGACCATATTATTTCATGTATATGAATATTACAACACTTTGATAAAATTGATTTCTCCTGAGCCCCAATTTTTTACATGAATACAGGTAACCCTTTCATTTGATCTTTCTTACCTTCCTCTGAAATAAAAAAGATTTATATGTCCGTTTCCGATAAAGATGTACGATATGTCGCTGATTTGGCGAGGCTCCAACTATCTGACGAAGAAGTTACCCACTTATCCAAAGATATGAATGACATTCTTGGATACATGGAACTACTTAACGAGTTGGATACAGAAAATATCGAGCCCCTGGAGCATGTAATCGAACTTTCCAGTCGATTAAGACAGGATCAGGCTAAAACCCCGTTATCTCATGATGATGCTTTAAAAAATGCACCAGATGCCGACTCCGATTACTTCAGAGTGCCAAAAGTAATTGAATAATACATTCTTCAAGATGTCCGATTTTTTCTACAAATTACCCTCTTCAAGGCAACACCTGATTTCTCTTGCCATATTATTTATAGTTCCATTCGTCCTTTTTTTTGAAACTACTCTGGGTGGAAAAGAGATCGAGCGGCATGATATTACCCAGTGGCGCGCCGGGGCAGAGTCTATAATAGAATATCGCGAACAATTCGGGGAGGAACCCCTTTGGGCAAGCAACATGTTTGGCGGGATGCCCTCTTTTGTTGTTTCAACACAGAACCAGGTGCCACAAATAAATTTTATAGGCAGATATTTTAATGGCATCTATCCCGCTTTTCAATATTGGGTAATGCTTTCCGGCATGTATGTCTTCCTCATTTTGATGGGGTTTAGGCCCCTTTCTGCGGTATTTGGAAGCATTGCATTCTCTCTTACAACTTATTTCCCGGTCATAATAATGGCCGGGCATACTTCAAAGTTTTATACCCTGGCCTTTGTCCCCTGGACCCTTGCGGGATACTGGATGCTCACCAGAACAGATAAAAGAATTGCTGGACTTCTAATATTTACCACGGCTATGGCTCTGGAAGTTCGTGCCAGCCATCCTCAAATTACCTACTATTTTATGTATCTGATTGGTGCCTTGTGGGCCTTTGACAGCATAAAATGGTTGCAAGAAAAGAAATTGAAAAAATGGGCCGTCATTACAGGTTTTTTGATCGCAGGTGGTGTAATGGGCATCCTTGGAAACGCAGAGCGAACTCTTTCACAGAGAAGTTACCTGGAACACAGCATGCGTGGGGGATCAGCAATTGAAGGTTCTACAGGACTGGATGAAAACTATGCCTTTGCATGGAGCCAGGGAATATCTGAAACGCTTACGCTCATAGTTCCTGATTTATATGGTGGAGCTTCTCCTGAATATTGGGGTCCAAAATCAATTACTTCCGGGCCGCATTATCTAGGAGCGCTTGTTTTATTTTTTATGATAATCGCACTTTGGAAGGTCCGGAAGAAAGAACTCTACATTTTTTTAGGGATTGGAGTGCTCGCCATATTCTTTTCCTGGGGGAATTCTTTCATCCTACTAAACAAGTTTGCGTTCGACTATATCCCGTTCTTTGACAAATTCCGGGCTCCGGAAACCTGGTTGGTTGTTACCTCTTTCTGTTTCTCCGTTATTGCTGTTTACGGTCTAGATGAACTCCTGGCATTAGCGAAGAAACCGGAATTTAAAATGAAGGAGCTTTATCTGCCTTTAGGAAGCGTAGCCGTTATCTTCTTGCTACTTTTTGTAACGGTTCGGGGAATGGATTTTATCGGTAATGGTGAAGTACAGCGCATTGCCAGCCAGATAGCTCAACAAAATCAACTTCCACCAAATAATCCTCAGGTTTTGCAACGTGCGCAATCTATCGTTGAGCGACAACTTGTACCCGATCGCGAGGAGAAAGCAAATGCAGATATTCTGAGATTTGGTCTGTTCATAGTCATCGCTGGCGGTTTAGTCTTTGCCGTAAGTAAGAATAAGATTTCTCCTTCCGTAGCTGGATTGAGTGTAATTCTACTTTCGGGATTCGACCTCATACAAGTTGGACAGCGCTACTTCGACGAAGCAAAGTTTGTAAGTTCAAATGCTGATGCAGAGCGTTTAATTTTGGCCGAACGAAGAGAACAGGATGAATACTTACAACAAAACGTTTCCAGAGACTCCGTATATCCATATCGTGTTTTTCCTTTAGATATTGATTTTGGCCCGTTCTCTAATGCGATTCCTTCTTATTTCTACCCTCAACTTGGAGGATATTCCGGAGCAAAGCTAAGTATTGCCCAGGATGTATTACTGGCTACCAATAGTCCTTTGTTCGGGGGAGATTTCGGTATAAATCTAGGATTGTTAAGTGTTCTGAATACAAAGTATATCACCTACAATCCCGGCCTTGTAATCCCAGGTTTAACCCCCGTATTCAGCGCACAGAACGGTGGAGTGGTTTATGAGATTGAAGCTGTTTTGCCAAAAGCATTTTTTGTTGATTCTGTCATCACAACTGAAACCGCAAGAGAAGCTTACAATTTGTTATATCCGGGTATGATTGATTTTTCTACCACTGCCGTAGTAGAAAATTATGAACCTGTGACTACCCCCGATTCAACCTCAACAGTAGAGGTTATTATGTATACTGGTGCTGAAATGACTATCGAAATTAATCGGTCTGAACCCGGTTTTTTGGTACTAAGCGAGATTTATTACCCAGATGGATGGGTTGCCTTGCTAAACGGAGAAGAGATTCCCATTTATAAAACGAATTATCTTCTCCGGGGAATGGAAATACCAGCCGGAGAACATACCCTGGAGCTCGATTTCCGACCGGCTTCATTCTACAACGGAGTAAAGCTATCGTGGGCTTCATTACTATTCCAAATTGGGTTAGCGGGCTTTTTGCTTTTCAGTGCTTTCAACAAACGAACGAAGAGTGCCGAATAAAAAGGTACTTATAATAACATATTATTGGCCTCCTGCAGGTGGTGCGGCAGTTTTTCGGGTACTTAAATTTGTTAAGTATCTAAAAAAATCAGGCTGGGAGCCACTCGTACTAACTGTGAATGAAGCTGAAAGTAGCCAGAATGACCATTCACTGGCCGCCCAAATTCCTGCGGACTTAATGGTTCATAAAACATCTAGTTTTGAACCCAGCAAATGGATTGGAAAAGTTTCGGGAGGCACCTCTTCCAATGTACCTGTCGGAGCGGCAATGCAGTCTTCTAAGAAGGGGCTGATCAGTAAGTTCATCACGAACGTTCGATTGAATTTTTTCATCCCTGATGCAAAAATCGGCTGGATACCCTTTGCAACGCAAAAAGGGATGAAGATTATTGAAGAGCATAATCCTGACATTATTTTTTCGACCTCTCCTCCCCCTTCTGTTCACTTAATCGCAAAAAAACTCTCCGATAACTCCGGAATTCCCTGGGTGGCAGACTTTAGAGACCCATGGACGAGTATTTATTATTACGATCATAATACTCAAAGCGAAGTAGCAAGAAGTAAAAACCAGAAATTGGAAAGGGAAGTACTTGAAAAGGCAAACGCAATTACCGTTGTAAATAATGGCTTTTTTGATAATCAACTCACGGAAAAGCATCGGCCTAAATTCACAAAAATTGCAAATGGCTTCGATGCAGAAGATCTACCCGTTTCTTCAAGTAAATCGGAACAAAAATTTGTAATCCGATATTTAGGACACTTCAAAAACAATCAGTTCCCTTTAGCACTTCAAAAATGGCTTGTGCTTATTTCATCAAACCAAAGCCTCGCACAAAAAGTGAAATTGGAATTTATTGGTTACATCGACCCGGAAAATAAGGCTAAGCTAAGTATCCCTGAAATTAAAGTGCCCATTAGGTATACAGATTTTGTACCTCGTAGTGAAGCTATGAAATTGATGGCTGAAGCGGACGCCCTACTTCTATGTATAGGAGGAAATCAGTCAAAAAAATATGGCCTTTCTCTAAAACTTTTTGACTATCTGATGCATCAAAAACCTGTACTTGGGTTTGGCCCCGTTGATGGCGATGCTTCCAAAATTCTGATGGATACCGGTGTAGGAAAAATGTTTGAATATGAAGACCTTGAAGGAGTTTCTAAATTCATGGACTTGATCCTTGATGATGCATTTGAATTAAAACCAAATGGGAAAATCATTCAGCAGTTCAGTGTTGAATCACTTACCAAAGAACTGGTTACCGTTTTTGAATCTGTAATTGACAATGACTGATACGTTAAAAGGATTAAATGACCTCCGGTCCGAAGGCAAACAAAAACCTAAGGACAAAGAGAATTTTCTAGTTCAATTGAACGAGAGCCTTATTGATTTTGAAGCTACTCAAAATGAAATCGTTGATCATTCTCTTCCAATCATTTTTGTAATAGGTTTGCCCCGCTCAGGTACCACGTTTTGTACTCAAATCATTCAAAAAGCATTTGACCTGGGATATATCAATAATCTGGTAGCCCGGTTTTGGTTGGCGCCAGTAACAGGAATAAAATTATCCCAGCAATTAATAAAGAATACAACCTTCGATGAAATTTCGTCAGATTATGCCGCAACTACCGGAATGGAGGGCATTCATGAATTTGGATACTTCTGGCGCTACTGGCTGAGAAAAGAAACAGCTTCTGATTTTGTGAATTATAAGAACCTGGAAAATCAGATCTCATGGACTGAACTAACCCGGGTTCTGGGAAAAATTCGTGGTGCGATTGGAAAGCCAATCGTTATGAAGAATAACTTTGGGGGATTCCATATTGCCCGGATGTTAAAAGAAATTCCAAACTCTTATTTCATTCATATTACAAGAAACCCTTCGGATGTAGCCGTGTCTATAGAAAAGGCACGCCTGGCTTTTTTTGATAACCTGGATACCTGGTGGGCAACAATTTCACCAAACTATCATGAGTTAGAGGATTTGGGACCTCAAGAACAAATTATCGGGCAGATCAAATCATTGTACCAACTGTATGAAAGCCAAATACAAGAACATCCAGAAAAAGCCCTGACTATCGAATACGAAAAGCTCGCTAAAAACCCTTCGCTAGTCATGAAAACCATTAGAGATTTAATGATAAAAGATTCTGGATTTGATTTACCTATCAAAAAGGAAATGAACGGTTTTGAAATTAGATCTTATAAGGAAGACGAAAGATACAACAAGTATTCAGGGGAATTTTAGTTCATGGCTATAGCTTCGATCCATCAACCTAACTTTTTACCATGGGTTGGATACTTCCATAAGATTTTGAAAAGTGACTACTTTGTTTTTTTTGATGATGTACAATTTCCCAGAGGAAAATCATATGGATACAGAACCGCGATTAAAACAAAACAAGGAAGCGGGTGGTGTTCTATAGCTATCGGGAATAAAAGTGAGCGAAACAGTTATCTGCAAACTACTCTCGCACATACAGATTGGAGACGCAAGGTTGTTAATCAATTAAAGGAAAACTACCGAAGTGCTCCCTATTTTGGCGAGCTATTCCCCTGGTTGGAAGATCTTTTTTCCGATGATGAATCCGTAGTAAGTCGTTACAACTCAAAACTGATCATCTCAATTTGTGAGTACATGGGAATTGAAACCAGCTTCTATTTTTCGTCCAATTTAAGCTGCGATAACTTTTCCGGGTTAGAGAAAATCCTGTGTATTGTGAAACAACTTAAAGCTGACCATTATTTATCCGGTCAGGGATCAGGCTCAAAAAGATATATTGATCAAGAATTATTCAATGAAGAAGGGATCAATTTGATTTGGCACAAATTTCAATCAGCTCCCTATCCCCAACAATTCGGGGAGTTCATCCCCAATCTCTCCATCATAGATCTGATTATGAATGCCGGTCCGAATTCGAAAGCGATCCTGGAACAGGGCTAATTTTCAGACCTTTTGACGAACAACTTCAAATGCCTCTGCATAAGGCTCATTAATTTGTACACCGCGAACGCGTGCTAATCCCTCAATAAACTCTTTAGTAAAATATGCACGCTGTTTTTGAAACTGTGATTCATAGGTAGTCATTAGTTTCCATTTCATATCAATATGCCGCTGTTCTAGTTTTACGAATGCTTGAGTGGCAAATGAAACATGGTTCCAGGGAAGTTCATACCCCCATATACTTGTATGCTTAAAAGCCCGGAGCCCTTCATTATAAACTACCTGGTGATCCTGATGAACATCACTTCCCGACGGAAGAAGAACAAGGTCTGGCTGAATACTGTTTTTAAGTTCCACCATTTCTTCCAACACTTCCTGGCGATGATAAGACAGCATCCGAACTTTATAATCGTAAACAAATAACCGATCCCTGGAAACTCCAAGAATATCCATTGATCCGTAAAACTCGTTCTTCAACGTATCCGCTTTTGCACCTTCCGGCAAAGATGCCCTGGCTGTAGAAAATGCGGCCACATATATTTCCCGCCCTTCTTCATGAAAGCGAGCCATAGCTCCACCGCAACCTAGTTCGGCATCGTCAGTATGTGGTGCCAGTACTAAAATCTTATCCATAGATTAGTTTACTTTGTGCTCTAGCTCACGATACATATCCAGCATGTCTCTAGCAGCAATTTCCCAATTATATTTGTTAACGACCGCATTATAGCCATTCCTTCCAAATTCTTCGCTTCTTTTGCAATTTGACCGCAATTCAAGAATGGTTTCGGAGAAAGCTTTAGTATTCTCACTTTCATAAATAATCCCACATTGCTCTTGCATTACAAGTTCCTGAATCGAATTACAATTGGTAGCAGCAATCGGCAACTTGTAGTACATATATTGAAATAGCTTGTTCGAGCTTGAATTATCAGTCTGAGGAGTTTTTTTGAATGGAACAAGGCCTACGTCTGCTATCTGTAAATAAGACTTGATTTCACTTTGCTTTTTCCAACCTTCAAAACTTACCAGATTCTCTATCCCTAATTCCCCAACTAGTTCTCTAAGCTTTGCGGATTCTTCCCCATCACCTACCAGAATTAAATGAACATTTGGAATACTCTTTGAAAGCTTTTCCATCCCTTTAATCACATGATCAAGGCCTCGATTACTAATAAAACCTCCTACATATAACAGTGTGTACTTCCCGGTAAACCTATCTAAAACTGAATCATCAACCGAAAATGAATCAAACAAATCCAGTCGAATTGAATTCGGAGTTAAGATAGTGTTTTCCCTCTTAACACCTTTTTCAATCAGGCGATCTATAATCCCTTTACTAACTGTAATTACCTTATCACATTCCGCCAGCCATTCTTTCTCTTTCCTTTCCCACTTTTTATGCGAGATAAACATATTATTTGGAAAACGATTAGGCCAGTTATAATCTTTAATCACTTCAACATAGTTTTCATGCATGTCGCCTATATAAAGTAGATTAAATTTCTTTTTTAATCTTGAGATTACTCCGAAAGTATATAAGTCGTGAAGGTGAATTACTTGATAGCTGTCTTTTAGAAGAATTTTTGAAATTTGCTTTTCAAGATATCGATCCATCCAGGAAATCATACCCGCTAGTCCATGCATTTTTTTGAGCCAGAATTTGCTCATCGCTATCCTATATAGGGTGAATCCATTATACATCACTTCTTCGGAGTTCTGATAATCACCAACTGATAGTATTCCGACCTGATGCCCATTCCTGACTAATATTTCAGCTTCATTCTCGATGCGGATGTCTGTAGGAATTTTATGATCGACAACCATTAAAATCTTCATTACCCGCTCATAGTTTTTGTGCACTTTATAATTTGATGAGAACATACACTAAAAGTATCTAGTTTACATATTTAAGTGATACTTGAAATCGATAAGGAAAAGAAAAACTGACTAGGTAATTCAACCTTTTTGATTAAGCTAGCAGTTAGTACTTTTGTCAATATGATTTATGTTACAAAACCATTTATTCCACCACTTGAGGAATACAGGGAATATCTTGATCAAATATGGGATCGAGAGTACCTCACTAATGATGGACCATTAGTTAGAGAACTTGAAAAAAGACTAAATAATTACCTACAAACCAAGCATTTATCTTACGTTTCAAACGGCACTATTGCCCTTCAAATTGCAATTAAAGCTTTAGAATTAAAAGGAGAAATAATTACTACTCCGTTCTCGTACGTTGCGACAACCTCTTCTATCGTTTGGGAACAATGTACACCTGTATTTGCTGATATAGATCCCAATAGTTTTAATATCGATCCTCTAAAAATTGAAGAAGCAATTACTTCTAACACCTCAGCCATTATTGCCACACATGTTTTTGGAAACCCATGCGATATTGATGCCATTCAAAAAATAGCAACAAAATATGATTTGGCTGTTATATATGATGCTTCTCATTGTTTTGGCACCAATTACAAAGGTTCTTCGATATTTCGATACGGAGATGTAAGCACTACGTCTTTCCACGCTACTAAGCTTTTTCATACGGTTGAAGGAGGGGCTTTATTTACAGAGAATGGATTACTGAATCAAAAAATAAACTACATGCGCAATTTTGGCCATGATGGCCCTGGAAGATTTAATGGAGTAGGAATTAATGGAAAAAACTCTGAAATACATGCTGCTATGGGGTTATGTGTGCTCAATCATATTGATGAAATATTAGCACGCAGGAAGTCACAGAGTGAATACTATGCCGAAAACCTTTCCGGCTGTCAAATCCAATTCCAAAGCTTAAGCACCGAAGTAAGCAACTTCAATTATGCTTACTTTCCGGTTATCTTTGAATCTGAAGCAATTACTTTAACAATCCTCAATGCTTTAGAAGAGAAAGAAATCTTTTCCAGACGTTACTTTTTTCCTAGCCTTACCGAACTCAACTATGTCTCCGGAAGCTGTCCAATTTCTGATCAGATAAGTACCAAAATTTTGTGTTTACCACTATATCACACTTTGAAAAAAGAAGAACAAGATTTAGTTATAGAGACAATCAGAGGGTGTCTACTATGATCATCGCATTACCAGTATCAATTATTTTTCTAACGGTGGTCAGCTAAGTTGAGATGATACCCGATAATAACCAACTGAGAATTCTTCATTCATTCCCTAAGGAAAATCTTGTTTTTAAGAAATTTTGTGAACTTACCTTCAAGATAGATGGAGTAAATAATACCTATGTCGATCAACTTGCTGAGTGTAATAACTCATTAGATGATTATGACTTACTGGTTGTTCATTATTTACGAGATTCGGATTGTAGTTTTATGGAATCTAAAAAAATTGAAACCCCAAGTGTTTTATTTTCATGGGGAGCAGATTTATTCAATTTGGGAAAGTTTTATAATCAGTTTTTGCTTCCGAAGACTTTTAAACTACGTTCCTCATTATATTCTGAATTTTCGGTTTTTGTTCAATCAAAAAAACGACTACATACCTGGTTTCCGTCTTTATTAGATCTTCGATCAAAAAATAAGAGAAGGTTGAAAGTCCTTTCCAGGTTTAATGCTATTGTTCCAGTGATGCCTGGCGATTATCATTTGTTAAAGAACCAATACAGAATAAATGGTTTTTTGCATCATCTCAATTATGTGAACCCAAATTTAGAGGAGGGTAAAATTGAAATAGCCAATGGAGATTTTATACTTCTTGGTAACGCTGCTTCCTTTACCAATAATCATCTGGAAGCCATTGATAAGTTGGTTGATTTAATTCCTACTAATAAAACCTTACTAATTCCCCTGAGCTATGGTAATACCTACCTAAGCAAATACATCGAACAATATGCATTGGAAAAGCTTGGTAGTAAGAGAACAAAGCCGCTACTTGATTTCCTCCCCGCTCATCAATATCAAGCACTGCTAAATAAATGTGAAATTGTTGTTATGAATCACTTACGACAACAGGCTGTTGGTAACATCGTTCAAGCACTGGCTATTGGATCCCACATTTATATGCAAAGTAGTTCACCAGTTTACAAATACTTAAAATCTCATAAATTTTATGTCTCAGCATTTGATGAATCAACTTCACTATGCCCGCTAAACTCTGATGAGCGTTCTTTTAACTTTAAAAAAACAGTAGAAATCTTTGGGAAGGAGCTACAACACAAACGGTTGATTATGCTGATAGAAAAACTGACCGGAAGAAAACTCAAGTATAAATATTAATAGTAACTTGAAGATAAACTTCAAAAAATATATTACTTCTTCCTCAAAGAACGTGTTTACTCTGATGAGTGGGACAATGATCTCACAAATCATTGCGATTCTAATTTCACCAATTCTTACGCGTATTTATACTCCTGAAGACTACGGGTTATTAGGCATCTATGCAGCATTTGTTGCTATGACTTCGACCATTGCGTCTGGAAAATTCGACGCAGCATTACTTTTGCCAAAGAAAGATTCAAATGCCGTTCAACTATTTCGTTTATGCTATAGAATCCTTCTTGTCTTCGTATTAATAATTTTGATGCTTCAGCTCCTTTTTAGCCAGTGGTTTCTGGAGTTGTTAAATGCTACTTCCCTGAGTAGTTACTTTTTCTTTACAGTAATTTCAGTTTTTTTCCTTGGAGGCTTTTTTATACACACCAACCTTCTTAATAGATTTAAAAGATATAAAGGCCTTGCAACTGCGAAAGTTAGTAGAACTTCGGGTACATCTGTTGGCCAGCTTGGTTTTGGGTTTTTAGGATTTGGCTTTACTGGCTTAATCTTTGGACGACTTGTTGGCGAAGGACTAGGCTTTATAGTCTCAAGATTTTTTGTTGAAAGGGCACCTAGATACAAAGCGGGTAAAATTGAAACTGATATAAAGCCCTACAAAGAATTGATTAATACGTATCAAGATTTTCCAAAAATTACTGCATTCCATGCTTTTACAAATTCAGCAGCGAGTTCTTTACCAGCCTTCATTTTAATTTCTTTTTTTAGTTCCACAGTAGTGGGTTGGTTCAATCAATGTATCAAGGTTACTTTTTTGCCTATCACTCTTATCAGCGCTTCAACCTATCAGGTTTTTAGTCAAAAGGTGACCGAGTTGCACAATAACAATAAGTGTGTTCGAAAAATTACAATCGAGACAGTACAAAAACTTGGGCTTCTTGGCCTTTTACCTTTCTTGTTTCTACTGTTTTTTGCGCCACAGGCTTTTGCTTTCGTTTTTAGCGAAGAATGGAGAGTGGCAGGAGAATATGCCCGATTATTAGTGCCATACCTCTTCATGGTATTTATTGTAAGCCCATTAGCATATTTGCCAATACTATTCGGTGAACAAGCAAAATCATTCAGAATCGAACTTGTTTATTTGGTCCTCAGAACCAGCTCACTTCTGGTAGGGGTGTACTTCAATGATCCTTACCTTGCTATCGGACTTTATGGACTAGCAGGTTTTTTAACCTTAAGCTATGTACTAACCTGGTACCTCAAATTATCTAAACGAACTAAGTAATGTCTGGCATTTACTCAATTGTCTCTAAAAACATTTCCATCCCAGGTGATAATTACAAGAGATTCTATAGTTCTAAATTTAGCCATACTATAAACGAAGAGTTTGTTTCTGAGGGGATAACATATGGGCGATCTACATTACCAGTATTTACCGATGATCGCTTTGTAATTGATACTCCTGAATTGGTTGTATGTATTGAGGGTGTTATATACAATCAGAAATCTCTTAAAAAAGAACTAATTAAACTCTATGCTCAGGAAGGACTTGATTTTTTAAAGGAACTTGAAGGCCAGTTTAGTGGATTTATTTACGATAAAGCAGCAAAAAAGCTTTGTGTTTTTAATGATCACCTCTCTACAAAGTCTTTATACTTTCATTACAATAAAACTGATCAACTATTCTGCTTTGCATCTGAATGCAAGTTCATTTCTTCTTTATTAAATGACATTGGTCGAAACACAAATATTGACCATGATTCAATAAAATTGTTACTGAGTTTTGGCTATTTGTTTGATGACAAAACGCCAATCCTGGAAGGAAAAAAGCTGTTGCCAGGGTCTGTTTTAGAACTCGACATAAATTCTTTTGAGCTTAAACAAAGAAAGTACTTCTCATTTAAGAAAAAGGTATCTCCTTTTTCAAAATCAGATATAATCGAACGTATTGATGAACTTCTTATTCGTGCAGTTAACTTTGAATGGAAGAAAGTACATGACTATCACATTTCTCATTATGCTCAACTTAGCGGAGGCTTAGATTCGCGGGTGAATTTATTAATCGCTGATGAACTTGGATTTACAGATATAAGCACGATTACATTTTCTCATGGTAATTCATCCGATCAAACCATTGCTCAGGAGATCGCAAATAGTATAAACAGTTCTCACCATTTTTATGAATTAACAGACGAATTTTTACTTCAACCATTGTTTAATCTAATTCAAGCAAATGATGGATTGAATTTATTCTTTAATGCCGCACATACCTTCACAGTATCATCCTCCCTTAACTTACAGTCTGTTGGAGCAGTACATACAGGTCAAATCGGAGATGTGTTGTTTGGCTCTTTTTCCAATAAACCACCACTGTCTAAAGAGACTATTAAAAAGTTAGCGTTTAGGTTTGATGAGGGTATTTTTCATAGTATTTCAGATTTAGAAAACATAATTGAGAGATATTCCTTTGAAGGAGGAGCAGAATTATTCTCAATTGAACAACGTCAGGTTAATGGTACAATGTCAGGTGATCGGATTGTGTCTCATCTGGTAGATCACCTATCACCTTTTTATAACAAAGAATTATTGAGCTTTTGTTTAGAAATCCCAGACAAATATAGAATTGATGAACAAATCTATTTGGATTGGTTTAATGAAAGACATCCAAAAATCTCGGAATTTAGATGGCAAAAATCTGGAACTCGTCCTATATCACAATACCATGTAAAAGCTGGCACTTATCGGAAAAAACTTCTACGCCACTTGTTTAGGTTATTTGGTTCTGAGTATGATAATATGAATCCGTTTCAAGTTTGGTATGATTCAAATAATAGAATGAATGAATTCTATTCAGGTTTATTCAGTGAATTAATAAATTTGAATATAGATAAGGAGCTTAAAGAAATGATTTCTGAAACGTTTCGAGGAGAAAAAGCAATCGATAAAATGACAGCTATATCAGTTCTATACACTATTAAGCTTTACACAAACCAGTAACTATTTTTAGTACCACCCTTTGATCTAGTCAACTTTCAAACGAAATAAATGTCGAAAACAAAATACAGCACCCACCTGGGGATGGTGGATATACTACCCGGAGAAGTTGAAAAATGGAGAGCTCTGGAGGCTATCATTCACGAAGAAGCAGCCAATTTCAATTTTGAGGAAATTCGAACTCCGATTATGGAGCAAACCGAGCTCATTAAACGAGGTGTAGGCCAGCTTACTGACATTGTAACGAAAGAGATTTTCGCCTTTACAAAAGGTGATAACAATTATGTGTTGCGGCCCGAGTTGACTGCTCCGGTGGTCCGTGCCTTTGTTCAACATCATCTTGCGCAACGGGGTGGAGCACAAAAATTGTACTATATTGGCCCGATGTTCCGTGCTGAACGCCCGCAAAAAGGGCGCCAGCGCCAATTTCACCAGTTTGGATTAGAAATTTTGGGAACCGATGATCCCATCGCTGATGTGGAATGTATCAGCTTTATGATGCGGATTTATGAACGCATTGGTATCAAAAACTTCACACTAAAGTTGAATTCAATAGGTGATCCTGAAAGTCGTGAGTCTTATAAGTCAGTATTAAGAAGCTACCTTGAACCTCATTTTGATCGGCTTAGTGAGCTTTCCCAAAAGCGCCTGGAAAAAAATCCTATGAGAATCCTGGATTCTAAAGAGCCTGAAGACCAGGAGTTCATTAAGAATTCGCCTATTATCAGCGATCACCTTAACGAAGAATCCACTGAGCATTTTAAAAAGGTTTGTGAGTATCTCGATCTAAGAGGAATCGAATACGTTATCGATCCACTTCTTGTTCGGGGGATGGATTACTATACACGAACAGCTTTTGAGCTTACAAGCCCGGATTTAGGGTCACAGGATGCTCTAGCTGGTGGCGGCCGTTATGACTTACTGGTGGAAGAAATCGGAGGCCAACCAACCCCCGCTGTTGGTTTTGCCGCTGGAATGGAGCGACTTTTAATTGCCTGTGAAGAACTGGGTATTTCCCTTTCAGATGAGAAATCCATAGATATATTCATGGTTTGTTTGGGCGACAATGCCCGAAATTGGGCCATTGAACATTTGTATGAATTCCGGAATCGGGGAATTTCTGCATCCATGGATTATAAAGGCCGTTCTATGAAAGCTCAGATGAAGGAAGCTAACCGGCAGAATGCACACTTTGCTTTAATCATAGGAGATAATGAGCTGGAATCAGGAAAATTGGTGTTCAGAAACATGCTTAAAAGCGATGAACAACATCTAAGCCTGGACGAAATCCTAAACCAGTTCTAGACTATTCGTAGTCTAAAAGTCCTTTGAGCTCTTCGATATCTTTTGGGTAACCCAGTATCGAAAGAATGTCACCTGATTCGAGCAGTGTCTTTCCCTTAGGAATGATAATCTCTCCTCCTCTCTCAATAATGGTTACCAGGCACTCGCCAGGTAGGTCGAGCTCCATGATTTGCTTACCAATCCATTGTTCGGTCTTGGTGTGCTCTAGTAACCGGATGTTAAAGAAGCGCTCGTCTGTAAGAAGCACCTGCTTCATCGCTTTTTCGATCTTTGCATTTTTCCAGCGGTCTAAGAATCCCTCAGCTTCAATCAACTCTGCAAGGTGGCCAATGATTCGCATGTGAAGTAATGGCTTATCCTTAGGAGTGGCTAGAAAAATGATTGCATACGCCTTCTTTTCCTCTTTATTGATACTAAAATTAATACCATTCGCGGAATGAATCGCCAGCATTTCCGGAATTTTCACTTCCTCAAGTTGAACGTACTTGAAGAAAATACCGTCCTTCATCTCAATGAAGTGGTCCCCTAAATCAGAAAGCTGTTCTTTTAAGAAGCTTCGATCTAGCTTTAATCGTTGATTTAGAGTAATTGTCGCTTTCATCAACAAACGATCTATATTCGTGTAGTCTTCCTCAACATGAAGTACAATTGATCGTGCAATAACCTGCTCATAAGTCAGGGAACTATCTACATTCTTCTCATTGATTATGGTCATTAGTTCATGCTCAAGTGCCTCATACCGTTGCTGACCAAGACGGCTATATACATGAAAAATAGCTCCTTGCCGCTTTACTTTTCCATGAGCATAATAGAAGTACCATACAATACACAAAATCGTAATGGTGCCGGTAAATCCAACCGCCAGTAGCCCCATCTGTGCTACAAGCCAAAGGGAGATCACCATTCCGGCAACTTGAACCCATGGGTAAAGCGGTGATTTATAGCCTGGCTTGTAAGCTTCAATCCTGCTTTCTCTCATTACAATTACGGAGAGGTTAACCAGTAAAAACAATAGCAATTGAAAAGCACTTGCCAATTTAGCGACTGCCTCAACATTGAAGAGCAGAAGAATTAAGGCCATTGATAGTGTTGTCAATACAACAGAAATATGAGGTGTACCAAAGCGGCCTATGGTCTGAAAAACCGGGCTGAGCAATCCATCCCGACTCATCGCAAGTGGGTATCTGGATGCAGACATTATCCCTGCATTCCCCGTTGAGGCAAAAGCAGCGATTGCAGCTACCACCACTAATATTACACCCAGATTAAAAGGAAGAAATCCCAGGAATTGTTCACCTACATCAGCAACCGGAGTCAAACTTGAATAAAAATCATTCGGAGCCAGAACTTTCGTCATGATATAAACCCCCAGAACATATACCGCTGTTGTTGTAACCAGTGAAAGAATCATACTCAGCGGAATTGCCCTATCAGGATTCTGCACTTCTTCTGCAACACTGGTAACTTTCGTTAACCCGGCATACGAAACAAATACCAATCCAATAGTTGATATAAACCCATTGATCCCGTTATTAAGAAAGTTATACTCATTTCCACCAATTAAATTAGGAGACGAATACACGTGAACCAGCCCGGTAATTATGAAGAAGGTCATTATACCGACAAGGGCGGCTACCAGTACACGTTGCAAAACAGCGGTTTCTTTCGCTCCAAAGATATTGAGTAATCCGAACGCAAAGGTAAGTACAAGAGCAAGAGGAATAATTGGTACGTTTACATAAAATGATAAGTAAGCCCCCAATCCGATTAACGCGAATGCACTCTTAAAGACCAGTGCAACCCATGAACCTAAACCACCAATGGTACCTACCATTGGACCAAGCGCACGATCCAGGAAATAAAACGTACCTCCTGCTTTTGGCATTGCAGTACTCAGTTCCGCCACACTGAACATAGATGGAAGAATCAGGAAACCCGCAGCTAGATACGCCAGGTATACAGAACTACCGGCTTCCATTGCAGCCAAACCTGGTAAAAGAAAAAAGCCAGAACTGAACATTGCGCCAGTACTAACCGCATAGACATCAAAAAGGGTAAGCTTTTTTGATAGTTTCTTCTTGTTTGCCGCCATGATATTGTTGGGTATCCTGTTAAAGACTTATTAATGATAATATGTTTTTTATGGCACTACTTCTTGCCTGCACCATAAAAAATTCGCTTTTGTGATATACTTGGCTTTTAACCATATAGAGTTTATTCAATTACTTCCGCCGATTTTTATTTTAACAAACCTGCGAGTGAGAAATCGAACGTATACCCAGTGCTTAAAATAAATTTTCAATCGATTTCCATATTTCGGGCAACGAATGAGTATCTTTATTAATTCGGGTAGAAAACTTATCCGGCTCATACTTAGTTCATCGAAGAATCACATTTTTTTAGTTATGTTTCCTGATCAAGTGGTAGACACCCTGAATGGGTACAAAACCCCTTTCTATTATTACGATGTCGAACTACTTAGAAATACCTTATCTGAAGTAAAGAAATACGGAGTAGACCGTGGTTACAAGATTCATTTTGCATTAAAAGCAAATCACCAACCTAAAATACTCCAGATTGTACGTGAGTACGGACTAGACGCCGATTGTGTAAGCGGTGGCGAAATTAACCGTGCTCTCGACTCGGGCTTTCTACCCGATCAAATTGCCTTTGCCGGTGTTGGCAAAAGTGATGATGAAATTAATCTGGCCCTTGGTCATGATATCTTTTGCTTTAACTGTGAATCTCCTCAGGAGCTGGAAGTCATTAACGAACTTGCTGAAAAAGCTGGAAGGAAAGCAAGAATCGCCCTTCGATTGAACCCAAATGTAAATGCCGATACGCACCATTACATTACCACAGGTTTAAATGAGAATAAATTCGGGATTGTTGAAGAAGATCTTGATCTGGTTCTGGAGCGACTTCCTCATCTTAAAAATCTTGAATTGATTGGGATCCACTTTCACATTGGTTCGCAGATCGTAAAATTCGAGCCCTTCGAACAGCTTTGCGCTCGCGCTAATCAATTGAATGAATACATTGAAAGCAAGGGATTCAACCTACACGTGATTAATGTTGGCGGTGGATTTGGTATTAACTACGATCGGCCAAATAAGAATTCAATCCCTGATTTCAAGACCTTCTTCGAAACTTTTTCCAAGCACATCATTCTTCAAGACCATCAGACGTTGCATTTTGAATTGGGTCGATCCGTTGTCGGTCAATCTGGAAGTTTGATTACGCGCGTTTTGTATACAAAATCCGGGCGTTCAAAGAATTTTGCGATTGTAGATGCAGGTATGACCGAACTTCTGCGTCCTGCACTTTATCAGGCCATTCATAACATTGATGTGCTCACTTCGGAGAATGCTCCAAAAACTTACGACGTCGTTGGCCCGATTTGTGAAAGCTCAGACACTTTTCGTAAAGGTATAGAGTTACCAGAAGTTGTTAGAGGAGATTTGGTCGCAATCCGCAGTTGTGGCGCTTACGGTGAGGTAATGCAGAACGAATACAATCTGCGTCCGCATGTTCGCTCTTTGTATTCAGATGAGATTTAGAAAATGAAAAAGGCTCCCCTCCCGGGAAGCCAGTTTCCTTTCTTGGTTCATTTGGTTCTATGATGTGTAAACTATTTCACGAGAACCATTTTTCTAACCAGGCGCGTATTTCCAGAATCGATTAGATAGATATAAATACCACTAGATAAGGTAGAGCCGTCAAACCTAACACTATGCTCTCCTGCTATAAGGGTTCCATCAACCAGGGTTGAAACATGCTTGCCTAACAGGTCAAATACCTGCACACGAACATCTCCGGTTTTCGGAAGACTGAATGTGATATTTGTACTCGGGTTGAATGGATTCGGGTAGTTTTGGTCCAGTCGAAGCTGGCTTGGAGTGTCTTTCTCTTCGTTGACAGATGTCAGAACTGGGGCTTCGTTTTTAAGTACCAGTTCCAATTTTCCGTCGGGTTGATAACCAAATTCTCCCGGAACCAAAGGTATTTCAAATCCATCATCCCCAAAAATCTTGAGCGTATCCCCCAAACTCGTTATCTGCCGAACATACACGCTATCGAAGTCCGGAAGATCCTGGTAAGCCAACGTTATATACGCCGTGTCTACCCTTCCACTTCGAATACTAAATGGGATATAAGTTCCAAGCGTGTCAAAATCCTGGGGCTTGCTGAACACTTCGGTCGTTGGGATTTCTGATCCCTGTGCAATACCGAATATCTCATGACGATAGGATGAGGGATTCAAAGGTTTGACAATGTATCTCCCGTCTGAAAGGGCATGAAATACATCACCCGCACCATCCTCAGCAGTAAGTGATACTTCTAGCTTTGGATGTGGCTCATTAACCCTATCTAAGATAATGCTGCGAACTGCGTCGGTAGTTGTCCCCTCGTAGGTGAATCCTAAGGAGGATGGCTCACCAGTCGCAAAAACGGCAAAAGCCTCTCCCGGTTTAATAGTAACTATTCCCGCACTTGGGAAAGTTGGAAACTCCCAGGCACCATAGCCACTGTCGGCAAATGGATTCCAGACAGCAATATCGTTACTGACATTTACTTTTTCGGCAAACTCATTGGACCACCTCCAGCTTTGCCCAAATGGATTACCCACAATGTTCATCCCAACTCGTTTTAAGGTATCCTGAGTATTCCCTGCAACTAAATCCAGTAGTACCGTTTCGTCTGAGAAATCAAATACATAATCCGACCCCGGAAACGTTGGACGTTCCAGTTCATCCAGGTATTCAATTCGAGGCCAGCCATCCTGAACCCCTGCCGTGGAAGTGTCGGTATCTTCCGGAACCAGCATGAAGAAGGCATTACCAGCGTATAGAGTATCATCCAGACTGGTTGGGTTTTCATATTGCTCAGTTAGCGGGTTATACATCAAGAGATGTTCCGGAACGATGTTGTCATTTGGACCACATTCTTCTGTACAGTAATCCTCGATCATCTCAAGATCGATTAGGTAATTTCCGATCGTTACCTCGTCAATTACCGGCGCCATCAGCTGCCAACTATCTTTGCCTTCCTCTCCATCGAATTCAAAAGCTGATTTATAGGTATTTATAAACAATGTATCAGAAACCCCGGTATAGACTCCAGCTCGGTCTGCAACTTGAAATACAATTTTTGAGTAATCAACCTCTGCAGTAATATCTTCATTGAAGTCCATGTTCAATCTATTCGAAACAAGTTCTTCAATCGTAATTTCGTATTCTGTACCTGGTTGAAGTCCGGTTTCGAAACTCCCATTTCCATCTGCATCATAACGTATCCCATTGGCTCCTATAATATCCGTGATTTTTATCCCTCCCAATGCTTCATTCACATTCCAGTCGAAGTAGTCTTCGGGATCTGTTAAAAATGCATCCGGTAACAAATAGGTATCATGATTAAAATTGGCCGCATTAAGAATAGTTTTTGGGCCTTCAACCGGTACATACAAAGGAGCATGATTGAAGTACTCCAGTTGTTTTAACTCGAGTGAAATGTCATCGGATACATAGATATTGCCATAGTCATCGACAACCACTTCCTGAATAATTCCATATTCACCACGCGAACCATTGGATGGTAGTTCAAGGATATCCAGAAGCTCCAGTTCATCGGTTAGGAAGAGCAAGTACTGGTCCGGATTTTGACTTCCATTAGTCGTTGTATCAATCATTGTAATTGTAAGCCGACCGTTTGGCTCGATAAAGGGGCGCATCATTTCGTAGTTAGTCCCCGGAACACCATCATGCGTATTAGGAGAATAGGATGCTATTACCTGCCCCAAAAGATCTACTTTATATAATGAATCGGTATCCGCGTTTACAATGAAATACGTATCGGATAGGGCTGCCAGTCCGGATATATTTGCCGAATTTGAGATAATACCATTCAGGAAAAGCTGACCCTGGAGTGTAATTTGATTGCTTGCAGTTTGGCTATAATTGACAATACGGTTGTTTGTACTATCAAATGCGTGGAAAATAAACGGGTCGTCAGCAGCATTGAATAATTCATCAATAGTACCCCAAAGACCATATGCGTTTGGATTAAATGATAATAACGGGCCGCTCGGATTTGATTTTAATCTACCCTCTATTGTTTCATTAATAGATCCAGAAGAGGTTCTTTTTCTCCCTCCAGTGATGAAGAAATCCTCTGTTATAACTATATCTACATCGAATAATGTACTTCCTAAAGCATTAAATGAGCTTGGATTGGAAGACAGACTATCAATGTGCCAGAAATAAATTCTTTTGTCATCTTTATCCAATTGCCAGATTAAAGAATCTGCATAGGCAATTTTATTTATGGTTGGGTTACTTGAAGTTTTTCCTTCATTAACTATTTGAATTAAATCCCCTTTACCAATTCCTGTGTCCAAGTACCCTTGATTGGGATTATCAGGGAATGACTTTTGTGCCCATGCACCCGTGCTCATCAAAAGTGTGAGTACAGCAGCGTAAACTAAAACATACTTTTTCATGATCTTGAGATTGAGAATTATTTGATTAAGGTGATTTTCTGAGTGATCGCATTTCCAGGAGTGGAAATTATAACCAGGTACACCCCGGAAGCCTGGTTACTCATGTCGAGCTTAAGGGTGTGGATTCCCGCAGATCGTTGCTCATTTTGAAGCAACTGGGCTACTTTCTGCCCCATGATGTTGAATACATCGATGGAAACGGAGTTTGCCTGTGGTAAGCTGAAATTGATCGTTGTTGATGGATTGAATGGATTTGGATAGGTGCCCATTTCGAATCGTTCTGGTAAAACTTCCACTTCTTCGTTAGACACTTGCGTGCTTTTTTGAAGAACCATTTCTAGGCTTCCCTCGTGTGTCCATTCATCCGCTGATTGGATGAGGTTGATCTCGAACTTGCCATCTTTGGGTTGATGGATAACTACTTCGCCACCCGCCAGTACTTGACGAATAAAGCTGTTTTGTACGGAAATGCTCGATTCTACCATAAGGGTAGCTTTCTCAAATCGGGTGGAGCGAATCCCAATGGACACGGTCAATTCTGAGGTATCGAAATCCAAGGAATTGATGGCCAGTTTTTTCCCAAATTCTCCGAATGTATACACTTCGTGGTAATCGGAGGAAATACTATTCAATTTTTTGAAGGTGCCTGCCCCTTCTTTTAATCGGATTGCATCTTCATAGCCTTCATCAATAAGTAGAATTTCCAGAGTGTTAGCTGGGACACTTTTAGGAATCAAGAATTCCCCTACAGCGGTATTGAGTTGATTAAAGGTAATCTCAGAATTTGCTTCTGCAGTACCTACCCAAAAACCTTGCCCTGGAGCTAAGTTTACAACTTCCGTTGTATTGGTACTGAAGAATCCATATTCATAGCCTCCTTCCCCATTATTAAGTGAGGCGTCCCAATATGCAATACCATTTAGACCCGGTTCACCCAGTAGTCCATTGTCGTAACTTCTAAACCCACTGGCATAGGGATTGCCAATTAAGTTATAGCCTCTGAATTCAGGATTCTGAAGGTTGGTATTGTATTCCAAAGGAAATGTGATCTCTGTAAACTTCGAAATCGCCGTTTTGGACAAATCTGCCTGAAGTATTTTTGGCCATCCCCCCTGAATGCCTTCCGAAAAAAAGTCATCATCTTCGTAGATGTACATTGCAAATCCGTCTCCAATGGAAAGGGTTTGCGAGAAATCGGTAACCGGAATCCATTCTTCATCCGGACTGCTGTAGGTAAACACATTCGGAGCCCCAGTTGGTAGATCACTCCCGATAGCACCTTGCGTCCATAAGGGAGCTAAATACTCTTGAAAGGTCTCTCCTTCTCTGGTTGGAGCTAATAACCGCCAACCATCTTTACCAGAAACACCGGTAATCGTTATTTTGTCTGTGTTGATTTCAGCTTGTAAACGCCCTCGAACATCCGGATTGAAACGGTTTCCGTTATCACTCCATTTATAGTCAAAAAGATTTAATGTATTGCCGGTATAAAATGGATCTGGTATGTATGCTACAAGCTGTCCATTTTGGATTTGTTGGGCTGTTACAAACAGAGTGTCTTGTATGTTTGTTCCAACTCGTTCGCTATTAGAATAATTACCGTCTGCATTGCTATCGAAGAAAATTTTAAGTGGAAACGATGTGTCTCTTAACGGAACTAGCTTAATCGCTGCCACAGTATCCTGTATATTCCAATCCAGCAATACTAAGCTTTCATAGTCAATGGGTTGTACTTCACCGATATCTAAGGGTTGAATGCGCACTTGATATGCCCCAGAATTATGTGGTGCGTGATCGAAGTAATCCAACATGCTCATATTCCGATTTCCACTTTCCCCGAGATAGATATTTCCGTCGTAGTCTACCGCAACTTGCTCAACAGCGTTTAGGCTTCCATGGGTATCTCCAGTCGCCATTTCAATCGATCCGAGGAACTGGAATCCTCCCCCAAGAAATACGATTCTTTGATCGATGGGGGTATCAGAAACTTTCGCTGAAAATTCCGGTGCATCTGAGGTGGTTACTACAACCCGACCATTATCCTCTACGTGAAAGCCCAGAATTTCCAGATCTCTACCTGGAATATCCGATTGATTATCGAAATCGTACCGGAAGCGAATAGTACCCGAAGTATCCAAGCGTACAATCTCATTCTGTTCTTTATTCCAAACATACAATACGTTGGCATCTCGCCGCCCACCTATTCCGCCAATGTGGGAAGAATCTGCAGATACTGCAGTCATATCTATATCGTAGGTTGGCGCCATACTCACGCCATTACTGGCTCGTTCAAAAGCTATAGCCCGAATATTTACCGGGTCAAAAACAAAAAACTTATCCTCGCTAACCCTTCCTATAAAACTGTAGAAGGGTTGCTTGCCAAACATAGGAAAATTAGGATTGCTCGTATAGAATTGTCCACCACCAAAAGTATCCGATTGATAGATTCGCAGCTGATGAGTTATTCCTTGCGCTGGATTGGTTTTATTTGATGTCGCTAAGGAAATAACTTGAGAGTTCCCGACTGACTCATAATCTGAATAAAGGACTTCAAAGAAATCTGGATTTAAGATTTCCCTTTCCAGAATGGGGGTTGAAGTATCCGCTGTATCCCAGACTGTTACCTGAATAGAATCTTTTAGAAATTCATACAGTTTGCCGTTAGATGCGGTAATGGAACGGCCTAAATCAGACACCGTAACTGTATCGGTTTCGTTGAAAACTTTTATCAGATCGGCGTTCTGTGCGTAGCTAATCGAAGAGATTGCAAAACTAAGAACAAAAAGAAATAGTAGTTTTTTCTGCATAACAACCTTATTTAAGAGTTGCAGAAAACCTACTTAAGCATTCCCCGTTAATCAGGTGACAATTGGGTGACCTGAGTTAAATCAACGTCAGAGCTTCTTCAATGCTTTGTCCACCCGGCAGGGCCATCCTCTTTTTTAACCGCACTTTAGATCGCTTTACACTTTCCGGTTCGATGGATAAATGACTGGCTATTTCTTTATTGGAAAATCCAAACTTTATCAAAAGCAGTAACCGTTTGTCCAATAAGGTAAGGTGGGGGTACGTGTTTGAAATGGTTTCGAAAATAGGGTCTTTAATATTGGAGATTTGTTTGGCCTGTTCTTCATTCAACTGCCCGGTATTTATCACGTTTGAAAGGGATAGCCATTCCCGCATCCTCAGGTAGTCTTTTTCGAGCCTGGCTTTTAACCTCTCCAGCATTTGGATGAAATCATCTTCGTCAACGGGCTTTAATAAATAGTCAAATACGGATACACGAATTGCCCGAAGCATATGCTCGTCATGAGCAGTGGTGATAACAGTGATAGGCTGATCATCCCCAAATTTTCCAATTACGTCGAGGCTGTTTTTATCTCGTAGCATGATGTCCAGAAAAAGCACATCAATGGTTGTTAACAGTTCCCAGTCGGCTTCCGAATTTTCATCCAGATTAAATTGCTTGCCTACCATTTCCATCTGGAGGCCTTCAATAGAAATATTCTTCAGGTAATACTCTACCGACTCAAGCGCCTGCGGATCATCATCAATAATTGCATACTTCACTTTCAAACTTCTCACGCCGTGTACCAAGATTAAATTATCATTTACTCACTGAACCAGGTCTCTATGTGAATACCGGAACTTTAAATTCTACTGAAACTCCCCTCCCAAATGTATTTTTTGGATTGCTGGAAATATCAAAAGAAAACGGTTTACCGGTAATTTTCCTCAATAACTCAAACCGTTCACCGGTAATTTTGATTGCAAGCGACTTCTTATTCGTGGTTTCTTCACCATGCTTAAATCCGGCTCCATTGTCCTGAACCGAGATCAACAGTAAATCATCTTTTCTTTTTATCGATACTTCGATTGAACCGCGTTCGTCTTGCATGGGGAGTATACCATGCTCAACCGCATTTTCAATAAAGGGTTGAGCCAACATCGGAGGAAGAAGCACAGCCGATGGATTGATTGATTCATCCACATGAAAATGATAATCGAATTTATTATTCGTACGGATTTGTTGAAGTCGCAGAAATTCGTTGAGCAAATCCAGCTCCTGCTCAAGGGTGATGAAATGCTCCCTGCTATAATTCAGCACCATCCGGGTCACCTTCGCAAACTTGGCCACAAAATTTGAAGTGTCTTTAGCTTCTTTGTTTTGCAGCACAAAACTCTGGATCGAGACTAAGGCATTAAACAGAAAATGTGGGTTCATCTGCACGGATAGTAGCCTTTGGTTACTATCCTGAAGCTCTTTCTGCTTCACGTCCAGACGCCTTTGGTAAGCAAGATAAATTCCCGCCGCAATCAACAAAAGGACCAGTGCGACAACAATAATTTGTGAGTTTCGGGTTTGAATCAACGCGGCTTGTAATTCGCTTTGATTTTGCAATAGCTCGATCTCAGCCTCCTTTTTCTCAGTTTCATATTTGGTTTGGAGGTCTTCAATTCGTTGGAGATTTTCTTCTTTTAAAAGGCTATCGCGATACTGGATATGTGATTTATAAGCCTCAAGAGCCGCGATTGGATTCCCGGATTGTGTTTCTATCTCTGATAAGTTTCCATAGCCCTGAGAAAGCGTGCCGTACCGCCCTAATTTTTCCCCAAGTTCAATTGAGATTAATGCAAATTGGCGTGCCCGATTCAGATTGTTCAGTTGCAAAGCATTGTAGGCGATGTTGTTTGCTGACCGGGCCTGCAAAATCTCGTTGTTGATGTCGACAGCTACCATGTACGATTCGTTGTACTTGATATCAGCCATCTCAAGCTGACCAAGCCTGGTATGTATACTTCCGATATTGTTTAATCGTGAGCTGTATAACCGGTAGTCTTTCTGACTTCGGGCATAAACCAGAGACTGTTCATAATTCACCAGCGCACTATCCAGTTTTTCTCGCATGGAATACATATTGGCCAGCGTGGCGTATGCAAAGCCTTTGATATAATCGTTGTCAGATTTGTTAGCCGAGGCAACAAATAGCTTTGCGAATTCTTCACTTCGATCCAGATAAAGCTCGGTATCCAATTCTGCGCCGGTTTCCGTAGCATAACTTACAAGTGCGCTGTATGCAGCCGAGAGAATCTGGTAGGTTCTCATTTCGAGCTCTTCTTCACCAATAGAGATGGCATAATTTCTATTATTTAGTGCCACTTCGATGGCTTCATCAAACATTTGTTGACGATAATATCCGCTGGCAATATTGTGCCTGAACTGCCCTACCAGTACTTGGAGAGTGCTATCCGAATTGAAATTTCTGGCTGACAACGCCGATTCTTCTGCTTCTTTTAAGAAGAAAATAGAGGAATCAGCATTTCCGATGCTCGAATAATAATCTGAAATATATTTGTACCCTCTTGCAACATAAATGGCATCATCCAACTCTGAACCCAGGTTAACTAATGTCTCAGCTGTCGATTTAAAAGCAACCAAATCCAACCTGGATTGCCCCATTCCAACAAAATAAAGCGCATCGGCTAATTTCTTGTTATTTCCGGCATCCTGGGCAATCCCGTAATATCTATTGGCAAAATAGAGTACCGAATCGTGGGTTCCTGTTCGATAATAACTGCGGATAAATTCGTGTATATCCTCCTGATGTTGAAGTACCCAACCCGCTCTATTTTCCAATCCTTTCCTGATGTCATAATCTTGCGAATAACCATCATTGGATATGAAAAGAATGACTATTAGGAACCAAGAAATATTTAACAATCTGCGCATAGCCTACCTTCTTTTTAAAGAAATAAAAGGATATTGGATTGCAGCGAAACCAACAAATCATCATTTCGGAATCACATACAATCCTTCAATAATTTTCTAAATCCAGAGCATCAGAACATCTACTATTGTTTGTTGAATAAAAACTTCATCAGGTTGTTACCTGTGTTTTCCTTCCTTTTTGGAAGTTGTATCTGACTACGTACCGAACAAACCTGACACATCTGAACCTTCCCGTTCTCGGTAATTACCTCCTTCAACTTTACCGTTATTCCCCTTAAAGGATGGGGCTTATCCTCCCAGGCGGCACAACTTGAACACCGGTTTTGACCCATAACCTGATGTTTGACAGCAAAAAGTGCATCCAGATCTATTTTGTACTCCGAATTCTCATCTTTTTCATTTTGCTCACTCATCTACCACCTAATTCCTTTATTTGATACCGCTAACTAAATTAACTTTCCATTGCCGACCGCACAGGTGACAAATCGGTGACAAACCCTTTTATCCGGAACTATTCCCATCTTTTTCGATGAAATAGGACTACAGACTCCTTATTTTTCTTTTTTTAAGACGGCTATGAATATTACTGTATTGAAGTTTGGTGGAACCTCCATGAACGACCACCAAACCTGGAAACAAGTTCTGGATATTATCAAGAAATACGAGTACCCGGTTGTTGTGGTCTCAGCAACAGCACGCACAACGCGCCAGCTTATTGAAGCCGCGAAACTTGCGGCCTCGGGGAAAATGGCTAAAGCATCAGAGATTGCTGACGACATACATAAAAGACATGTTGAACTGGTCAATAGCTTCCTGATCGAGAACGACCACCCCAAACATCAGTTAATCAAAGAGAGTTGTGAGAAGAAAGTTGAAGAGAAAATCAGCCATCTTCAAAAGCTACTACAGTACATCCAGAAAAAGGGAACACTAGGTGCTCCGATGCAAGATTCGGTAGCCGCAATAGGAGAACAAATCTCCTCCTATGTATTTGCGCAGTGTGGATTAGCCACCGATCAGCTCACTCAGCATATAGATGCAAAAAAGATCATTAAAACGAATGCCGAATACGGCTCGGCTAACCCCAATCGGGCTTTAATCAATCAAAAAAGCGGCTCACTTGAAACCATTCTTGAGAATGGATTCACTCCTATTATCGGTGGTTTTTATGGAGAAGCCCCGGATGGAACGACAACAACTCTGGGTTTTGAAGGATCGGATTACACAGCCAGTCTGATAGGTGGGGCTTTACACGCCTCTGCCATCGAAATCTGGACCGATGTAAGTGGGGTGTATACCGGTGACCCCCGGTTTATCGATTCAGCGAGCCCCATCTCCGAACTCTCCTATTTTGATGCCACCGAAATGGCTTATTTTGGCGCAAAAGTACTGCACCCTTCCACGTTAAAACCTGCACAAGAGCGAAATATCCCGGTGTTTGTGAAGAACATGTTCAAGCCTGAGGAGCCTGGGACTAAAATCGTTCGTGAATCTCATCTTCAGAAGGAGTTCCTGGCACTTTCTTTTAAAAAGAAAATGGCCTTAGTAACTGTTAGTGCGTATGAAACCGTAATGGGTTATTCATTTCTTACCAAAGTATTCGGTGTTCTCGAAACGTTCAGGTTGGCTGTTGATGCTGTAAACACTACCGAAGCTTCCGTTACTATCGCTTTGAGTGAATCAGAGAAACTGGAAGATCTCTCAAAAGAGCTGATCGAAGTAGGAACTGTCGAGCTTGAAACTCAGAAAGGGTTAATCAGTTTGATTGGATGTACTCCCTCTCAGATGGATGTCCTCTCAAACAAAGTATTTGACGTAATGGGCTCTGTTAACCTCGATATGATTACATACACAAAGGAGAAACGAATTCTAAGTTTTATTGTGGATGACTCATTAACCGAAGAAATGAGCCGGATTATTCATCAATCAGTCTTCCGTTAATCGTTCATCAGGCTCTTCTCCCTCTTCAATTGGAAGCACAATCCCCATTTTCTTAGCTCGGAGCGCCCATTTTTCACGGGCGAGCTTCTGCATGTCTTCTATGGCATCAATTTCATCTACAATTTCAATACCGAGGAGTGTCTCGATCACATCTTCCATGGTCACGACCCCAGCCAGACCGCCATATTCATCCACTACCACAGCTATGTGCTCCTGATTTTCAGTAAGGCGTTCTAAAAGCATTTTTACGGACACATTTTCCGGTACAATCAACACTTCTCGTTTGATACTTTTGAGCGGAGCTTCCCCATTACCCTGATTAACCTGCTCATATAAATCGTTCTTAAGAATAAAACCGGTGATGTCTTCCTCATTTTTGGAAAAGACCGGTAACCTGGAAACACGTAGTTTTTCTTTGTTACTCAGGGCTTCAGAAATAGTCATCAACTCAGGGAACTTCATCACCACAATCCTCGGAGTCATAATATCTTTTACTTTCAGGGAGCTGAAACGGATCAGGTTCTTAAAGACATTCGATTCTCCTTCCTCAAATATTCCCTCCTGAACGCCCTGGTCTGCCATTGCTGAAAATTCTTCCCGGCTTAATGTTGGCTCAGATTTATCAGGGTTGATGGCTGCTGTGATAAATTCAGATAACTTTACAAATGGATAGGTTGCGATAATGAGAAAAGAAATGATGCGTGCTGAGGATGATGCCAGCCCCTTCCAAAACGTTGCTCCCAGTGTTTTTGGAATGATTTCTGATAAAACCAGAATCAAAAGTGTCAACACTGCCGAAATCAGACTCACATATGCATCCCCGAAAACCACCAGCGCCTGAGCACCCACACCTGCAGCCCCCACCGTGTGAGCAATTGTATTCAAGGTAAGGATTGCTGAAAGGGGGCGATCAATATTTTCTTTCAGCCTTTTTAAAAGGGCACCGACTTTGGGCTGCTCCTGTTCCTTAAGCACCACATACGATGGTGTAATCGAAAGCAACACAGCCTCCAAAATGGAGCATAAAAACGAAACTCCCAGTGCCAGAGAGAGATAAAAAAGTAGTAATCCCATATACCGTAAAAATAGAACAATTCCCGAAATGCCTGCATAAAAGTTTATGATTGTTTTAAGTGTGGCTTACCGAGTATCTTTGCATCCCTTTGACACGATTTTTAAATCAAACTTGCTGGCTCTAGAACAAATAACGCTGAATTTAGGTGACCGGGTTCTGCTCGACGGAATAAGCGCGATCATCAATCCGGGTGAACGCATTGGATTGGTGGGGCCAAACGGAGCAGGAAAATCTACCTTGTTGAAGATTATTATGGGGTTACAGGAATCGGACGGGGGGCAAATTTCGATGGCTGGCTCCGAATCTCTCGGATATCTTCCTCAAGATGGCGTTGACCCCGATTTTAGCCTCACTGTAATCGAAGAAGTTGAGACTGCTTTTTCGGAATTGTTTGAGCTGGAAATGAAAGTCAAATCGATCCAGGAGAAGTTGGCCTCCATTGATCATGATTCAGAGGAATACCAGAAGCTATTGGATCAATACGGAGTGCTCCAAACCCAGCTAGAGACCTCTGGCTTGTACGCCCTTCGTTCAGAGATCGAGAAAGTGCTGATGGGCCTTGGTTTTTCGGAGGCTGACTTTGAGCGATCCACTACTGAATTCAGTGGAGGTTGGTTGATGCGTATCGCCCTGGCCAAGCTTCTTCTAAGAAAGCCAACCTATCTTTTACTGGATGAGCCTACCAATCACCTGGATATTGAGTCTCTGCAGTGGATCGAGAGCTTTCTGAAAAATTATGAAGGAGCAGTAGTTGTTGTTTCTCACGACCGCGCTTTTCTGGATATGCTTACCAACCGAACCCTGGCCATCCGCCGGGGAAGTATGAGCGATTACTCCGGTAATTATTCCTTTTATGAGCGGAAATGGGAGGAAGAACGGGAACTACTCATCAGTGCCCAGAAAAACCAGGAGAAATCACTTAAAGAGACAGAACGCTTTATAGAACGCTTCCGGTACAAAGCCACAAAAGCACGACAAGTTCAAAGCCGGGTTAAGCAGCTTGAAAAAATTGATCGGATAGAAATTGACGATGAACTGGCTTCCGTTTCATTTCGATTCCCAACCCCCGAAAGAAGTGGCCAGGTTGTGATGAACCTGGATCGGGTGACCAAACGATATGGGGATAATACCGTTTTTGAAGGGCTGGATTTTGAAATTGAACGGGGTGATAAGTTTGCTGTGGTTGGCCCAAATGGCGCCGGGAAATCAACACTAATCCGGATTTTGTCTGGTAATGAACCCATCCAGGGGGGCGTCAGAAAAGTGGGTCATAAAGTTACTTATTCCTACTTTGCGCAGCACCAGGCAGAAGAACTCGATGAAAAAAAGGATCCGCTTTCGGTTATGCTCGAAGCCGGATCCGGGGAAAAGGAGAGTCGGCTTCGCTCCATCCTCGGATGTTTTCTATTTACAGGTGATGACGTTTTTAAAAAAGTAAAAGTACTCTCCGGGGGAGAAAAAAGTCGATTGGCATTGGCTAAGATGCTGCTTTCACCAGCCAATTTCCTGATTTTCGATGAGCCTACCAATCACCTGGATATGAGCAGCAAAAACATCCTGCAGCAAGCTCTCCAGCAGTATGAAGGCACCTGTATGATTGTTTCCCACGACCGTGCCTTTGTAGATTCAATTGTGAACAAAGTGTTGGAAATCCAGCCAGGAAAAATCAGGACATTCCTTGGGAATGTATCCTACTACCTGGATAAGAAACGAGAAGAAGCTGCAGCTTTTGAAGATGAACGAAGGGCATCTCTTGAGGAACGGGATGAATCGACCCCGCTTTCAAGAAAGGAGCAGCGCAGACTGGAAGCCGAGCGAAGAAATGAGCTGAATAAACGTGTTCGCCCGATTAAAAAGAAACTCGAGGCTGTGGAAAGAGACATCGAAAAGAGCGAACTCCGAAAAAGTGAGATTGAAGAATTAATGGCTCAAACTGATTTTTATGAAGATAATGATCGGGTTAAAGAAATAACCCTGGAGTATGAAGAGCTAAAAAAGTCTCTTACTGATTTGATGTACAAATGGGAAGATTATTCGATGAGAATCGAAGCCGCAGAAAGCGAATTATAACCCTTTGTAGGCAACGGTATCCATATCGTCTTTAAGAAGCTGGTACCCCAATTCATCTAACTCGTTCGTCAATGCGTTGTAGTCTTCTTCGGTAAAATGAAGGTGTTCAAACAAAATCAGGGATGGATTGTATTTCTTAATATCGATTGTAGATAACACCATTGAATCAAATCCTTCGCAGTCCAGGATTACTCCATCAACGTGATTAACCCCATGTTTCTTAATCAAGTCATCAAAGTTCATGGTTTCAACATCCACACACTTTATGAACTCGTTTCGATCTTCGGGAAGCTCAACCCCTTCTCTTTTCGCCCATTTTGCTACATACCCTTTATCAATGTGTTCCTCAATATGACCTTTATCAAACGAACTCATTCCGGTAGCCCAACGGGCATCAGACACTGCCAGCATGTAAAACGGGATTTGCCCCTTTTCGGGTGCAATTGCTGCGTTTTCGAACTTTAAATAAGAATGCCCCTGATAGTTTTTTTTCAACCGCTCAAACACGTGTACCTGCGGCTCAACAAGGATTCCTCCCCAACGATAACTCTTAACAAAGCGATACAACGGATCGTTATGATAGCCATCATTAGCTCCAATCTGAACAAAAGTGAACTCTGGGTTCTTTTTTGCCGTCTGGTTTAACACATTATCAATAGTCCCGTCTTTAGGAGACCAAATCCAACGGATATAAACTTTATATAATATTGTTCTTGTGAACGCCTTGATGAGTCGTTCGCGTAAATTGTCTAGCACAGATCACTTTTTTATACCAGAATCCCGAATAGCGCCCTAAGAGCCTCTATTTTAGCAATCCCTTAATATACCATTTAATAATGAGATAATGTTAAAAGCGATTTCAGATTTGTTTTATAAAGAGTTTACGCTTCTATATTCTGGATAATCAGTTGATTTATAAATCAAAATGAGCGAAGTAAGTCAACCCGATGTTGGAGATAACGAACCACAGAATCCATATTCTTCTTCACGTCTGTATCGCTAATTCGAATTACTTTTACCCCAAGTTGTTGTAAGGTGTAATCACGGACGTTGTCTTTTTCTTTTTGGTCTGGGTGCGTATGAGAACTTCCATCTACTTCAATCGCCAATTTTAATTCATGGCAGTAAAAATCTATAATGAAATTATGAATAGGAACCTGTCGATGAAATTGAACACCCAGCTTCCTTAACCTGATTTGCTGCCATAGCAAAATCTCGCCGAGAGTTGAGTTTTTTCGTAGCGCTCGTGCTAATTCTTTCAGGTTTGGTTTGTAGGGGATAATTGAATTCCTCGTCATAAAAGCTAGATCGAAACAAACAAAGATCCTTACAGCATTGAGTAATTTTTTTGAAATAAAGTCTCCCCTCAAGGGGAGTATCCGCCAGCTGGCGGAGGAGGGGTGTAATAAATCGGAGCTCGTTATTACACCCTCCGTCTCATTTCACTTCGTTCAATGATCCATCTCCCTCAAGGGAGGACTATGGCGAAAATAAATTGAAAATGGAGTCAACTTTTCTGCCGTAAAGCCTACATCTCACTTCGCAAAAATCTGACTTTTGTCCCCGAAAGCCTTGAATTCAAGGGCGTTTCCGGATGGATCAAGAAAAAACATGGTGGCTTGCTCTCCAGGTTCCCCTTTAAATCGAACATAAGGTTCGATAACAAACTCAATATCGGCCGCCTTTACTTTTTCAGCCAGGCTTTCCCATTCGTTCATTTCTAAAATTACCCCGAAATGGCGGACCGGGACCCCTTTTCCATCCACTGCATTTTTGGAAGACTCACCTGCTTCTTTGGGGCTTAAATGTGCCACCACCTGGTGCCCCCACATATTAAAATCAATCCAGTGATCAGAAGATCGCCCTGTAGAACAGCCCAAAACTTCAGTGTAGAAAGTGTACGTCTCTTCAAGATCAGAAACAGGAAAAGCCAGGTGAAACGGATGAATGGAATCGCTCATTTTTTGATTTATCATGTGGAAGTTAAACCCAATTATACCACACCCATGCCTTCAAAAAAAGTACAGTTTACCGGAGCACTTGGAGAAACCTTAGCCGCCAAAATCGATCTGCCTGATGGAGATATCAAAGCCTGTGCATTGTTTGCCCATTGCTTTACCTGTTCGAAAGATTTGAGGGCGGTGGGAAACATCACTTCTGAACTGGCAAAAATCGGTATTGCTACGTTTCGCTTTGATTTCACGGGCCTGGGTCAAAGTTCTGGCGATTTTGCGGACACGAATTTTAGTTCCAACGTGGATGATTTGGTAGCTGCTGCTGAATACATGAAGGAGGAATACGATGCCCCCTCTATTTTGATCGGGCACTCTCTGGGGGGAGCGGCTGTACTTCAGGGGGCCCATCGAATTGAAAGCATAAAAGCAGTGGCCACGATTGGGTCCCCGGCTGAGCCTTCTCATGTAACGCACAATTTCAGTTTAAGCCTGGATGAAATTGAACAAAATGGAGAAGCAGAAGTTACTTTAGCAGGGCGTTCCTTCACCATCAAAAAACAGTTTGTCGACGATCTTGAGGAAACTTCCATGCGCAGGTATATCCGAGGTTTGGACAGGGCACTCATCATTTTTCATTCTCCCATTGATAATACCGTAGGCATCGAAAACGCTCAAAAGATTTTTGTGGCCGCCAAACATCCAAAGAGCTTTATCTCCCTTGATGATGCCGATCACCTGCTCACAGACCAGGAAGACAGCCGATATGTCGGACGGGTTCTGGGAACATGGGCTGAAAAATACGTCTGATAAGGATTCCTAATTCTCATTTTTCGGTAATAAAACATGTTGTCCTTAGTTTAGGACTCATGAAATTCTTCCCTCTTTTCCTCGTTTTATTCCTGAATTGTTCTGTATTCACCGATGAACAGCAGTTAGATTCGTTTCCCTATACCGCAAAACTTGAAGGATTCGCGAATGGTGAAGATCAGGATAAAATCATCGATTGTGGATTTGACTTCACCTTAGAGAGAGATTCCACCGATGAGTCCTTACTGAAGTTTTATGGTGATGCGTTTCGGGCTGCTGTAAATTCAGAAGGAGAAGGGGTCGGACTTTTTGGCTTTGCGCAGGGTGAGTTGAGTATAAACTTCTCTCCCGGTGATTCAATCACTTTAACGAGTACCCGGTTTGAACCTGTCAATATTCAACAATTTTGGGAGGAATTTTTCCTTTTTGAGGGAGAAAAAGTTCAGTTTCGTGAGTGGAGTGGAAACTGGCAATGCAGACCTTTTTTTACCCGTGGTGACTCAGTTGGTATCGTAGCGGGAGTTTGGACAATCAAAGCCGAAGGCTAGTAATTCTCTATTTTTTTCATTGGGTTATCAACAAATTTTTTATTGACTTAAATCCCGTTTACTCCTCCCTTTTTACTGGTCCAGAAAAAGTGCTTGATATACATTGAACTTCAAGGTATAATATACATAGAATCTCAATGTATAGAAGTACTATGCTTTCAAAAGAACTAATGGCGGCTTCTACCCGTCCACTTATCCTTTCTATTCTTCGGCGTGGAGAAAGCTATGGATACCAGATAATTCAGGATGTGAAACAACTATCTGGTGGTAACCTGGAATGGTCGGATGGAATGCTGTATCCGGTTCTTCATAAGCTTCAGAAAGAGGGACTGATTGAATCTACTTGGCACCAATCGGAAGGTGGTCGAAAGCGAAAATATTATTCTATTACTGATTCCGGGGTAGCAGAACTTGAAACGGCAAAAAACCAGTGGTTCAGTATACATGGAGTTTTGGAACAGATCTGGGGACCTGTTCCTGAGTGGTCTACAAAGTAAAGGAGAGAATATGTTTGATTTAGAAAAGAATATTAAGGAATGGCGAAAAAGTCTTCGCAAAAAGGCGTGGTTTGAGGATGGGGATATTGAAGAATTGGAATCACACATCAGGGATCGGGTACAAGAATTGACGGAAGAGGGAGTCTCAAAGAAAGTAGCCTTTGAAACAGCCCTTAGCGAAATAGGTGCGCCGGAAGAAATGGCCACGGAATTCCATAAAACCAAAACAGCAAAGGCCTACCTGGATGAATCCCCTGAAATGAACTGGGGAATCTTTAGCAACTTCATCAAAATTGCCAGAAGGAATCTGCTTAAGAATAAGCTGTACGCCGGGTTGAATATCCTTGGGCTCGTTGTCGGAATTACTTGCTGCGTACTCATTTATCTGTTTATACAGAATGAATTGAATTATGACGCTTTTTATGAAGATTCCGATCGAATTTACAAGGTAAATCGCTTGATGGAACGTCAGGATGGTAATCAGGAACCTGTCGGAATTACCTCTGCCCCATTTGCTGTAAACCTGGAAGCAGATTTTTCAGAAATGATTGAAATGGCCACCCATATTGGGCCTGATGATGGGGTAGTGACTATTGATGATAATGTATTCCGGGAGGACAGGCTGTACCGGGCAGATGAAAACTTCTTCCGTGTACTTACTTATGAATTTGTTGAAGGTGATCCTGAAACAGCATTACAAAGACCAAATACGGTGGTATTATCCAAAGAAACGGCCACCAAGTATTTCGGAGATCAATCTGCCCTGGGCAAAACCATTATTGTTGATGGACAAATGATTTTCGAAGTAACCGGCGTTTTTGCTATCCCCGAAGGAGGTAATAGTCACCTCCATTTTGATTTGCTTACCAGTATTAAAACGTTTGAGGACCGGCAGTTTTATACCGAATGGGGTTGGAACTCCATGCATACCTACATAAAGCTTGCCCCAAATGTTGATGTAGAAGATTTAAATGCTCAACTCCCTTCGTTCACTGACAAGTATTTCGCGGATAACATGGCAACGAATAATCGCAGAATCGACATTCTGCTTGTTCCACTAACTGAGGTTTATTTTGCCAATTATCTCGCCTTCGACTGGCAAATCAACCACGGCAATCAAACGGTGATCTACGTATTCGGCATCGTGGCGGTACTCATTATCATTGTTGCCGGAATCAATTTCATTAATCTCGCTACCGCCCGATCGGTTAGTCGATCGAAAGAGATTGGTGTGAGAAAAACTCTGGGTGCAAAACGCTATAACCTATTCGTCCAGTTTATGGCCGAGTCTTTATTTATAACTTTTATAGCGGGTTTGATTTCGTATCTCGTTGTTTATTTCGCATTACCATATTTCGAAAGCTTAATCGGGACCTCAATCTCAATGAGTCTTTTTTCGCCTGAATTGATCTTAATGGTAATCGGAATTCTTTTGATAACAGGGCTTCTTGCCGGGATTTACCCGGCACTCTTTCTCTCTTCCTTTGAACCCATCAAGGCACTAAAGGAAAAAATCAACTTTGGCACTTCTCAATTGGTAGTCCGAAAAGGGTTGATCGTCTTTCAATTTGTGATTTCCAGCTTATTAATAATTGGGGTGACCATCATCAATAAACAACTGACGTACATTTCTGAAAAGTCACTGGGCTTTCAGCCGGAACAACTGCTTGATATTGCCTTGAACAACAGTGATATCAGGAACCGAACCCCGGAGTTGCAGGAGCAGTTGGAAAACCTGGCGGGCGTTGAAATCACCAGTGCAATGTCGGGAACACCAGGTGGTTTTTTCGATAATTACTCTTTTGTTGTTAATGGAAATACAGAAGAACCTACCATTTTAAATACCCTTTTTATTGATGATAATTTTTCGGAAGTCTTCGACCTGGATTTTGTAACAGGTCGTGATTTGAGTGATGAATTTGGCACCGATCTCGATCAGGCGATTGTAATAAATGAAGAAGCCGCCAGGTTCCTGGGCTGGACACCAGAAGAAGCGCTTGGAAATCAGCTTACCAACTTACTCTGGAATGGAGAAGTAGCACGTACCATTGTCGGTGTTGTTGAAGATTTTCATTATCAATCCATGCATACCCCTATCGGTCCTCTCGCAGTTTCAATGGTCGAGGACCGGCGTAGATTATTGGTTAAAGTAAATACCACCAATATTTCCCAAACTCTTTCCGAAATAGAAGCCGTTTGGGATGAGTTTTCCACTCTATACCCAATGGAATACCAATTCCTGGATGAACAATTTGCAAGACTCTATTCCAGTGATACCCGCCAGCGTAAAATATTTATGGCTTTTTCTGTCGTTGCCATACTCATCGCATGTCTTGGGCTGTTTGGATTAACTACATTCAATGCGGAGAAGAGAAGCAAGGAAATAGGATTACGGAAAATTCTTGGAGCAAGTGTTCAGAACCTGCTCTTCGTATTTAACAAGGAGATTTTTAGCATTATTGGTTTTTCTTTCCTCATTGCGATTCCGGTTACCTACCTGTTGATTGAAGAATGGCTTCAAAACTTTGCTTACCGGGTAGATAATGGCTTGATGAATTACGCGATTGCCCTTGCCATCGTTATTTCACTTACCATACTTACAATTAGTTATCAAACGGTTAAAGTCTCGTATTCAAATCCGATTGATAGTTTAAAGGATGAGTAGGAACTAAAACTTCTTGCTCTCTTTTACAGCTAACTGATCAGCCCGCTCGTTAAGTTCAATTCCGGCGTGCCCCTTTACTTTCACCCAGTTTACTTCATGGGGTTCCATTGCTTTTAGCATTTCTTCCCAAAGCTCTTTGTTCTCAACGGGCTTTTTATCGGCTTTTTTCCAGCCTCTTTTTTGCCAGTTTTCGATCCATCCCTGGGTCATTGCATTAATAATAAGAGCGCTGTCGCTATGGATGGAGACTCTGCAGGATTTCTTTAGTGCCTTTAACGCTTCAATTACCGCACGCATTTCCATACGGTTGTTGGTGGTTTGGGCGTCGCCTCCCGATAATTCCTTTTCCTTCCCATTCCAAATCAAGACGGCTCCCCAACCACCGGGTCCCGGGTTTCCCGAACAGGCTCCATCGGTATACACCGTTATCTCAGGTTTTCTAGACATAATTTTGGGTGATCACTGAAAGTTGTTCTTTCATTGAAATCGCGGCCTGTTCCACATGTTCCTGCCAGTTTTCCATGTCTGATCCGGCGTAAATAATACCACGACTGGAGTTGATCAGTGGAATACCTTCATGACCGGCTAGTGTGTTAGCAAGCTCTTCAATGCTCCCTCCCTGGGCTCCAATACCCGGAATAAGTAAACTTCCTTTAGAATGATGTTCAATCACAGCCCTCGCTTCCGATGATTGTGTGGCACCAATTACCATCCCCAGATGGGCTTCTGTAGTGATTGATCGTTCGAACAACTTATCCGCAATGTACTCTGCCATCATATCAAACCCTTCAAATGGTTTTTTTAGAAAATCACCGGCACCGGGATTCGAAGTGAGGGCAAGCACATAAATCCCCTTCGTTTCATCTTCAGAAAAGGCATCCAGAGTTTCAAATCCCATTAACGGGTTGAGTGTAATCGCATCCGCATCAAATTTTTTGAAGAACGCCTTTTTATAGTGCTCTGCAGTTGAGCTAATATCTCCCCGTTTTGCATCCGTAATAACTATATGGTCATCCGGGATATAATCAATCACTTCAGATAGTACCCGTAACCCTTTCTTTCCTATCGCCTCAAAAAATGCCAGGTTTGGTTTATAAGCCGAACAATGCTTATGCGTCACATCGATCACCTTCTTACAAAAATGAAGGATTAACTCACTTGATGACCCAATATTATGGCGGATTTGATCAGGAAGCAGGTTCAGGTTAGGGTCCAACCCTACACAGAGAGTAGATTCATATTTCTGTACCGCCGCTTCCAGCTTTTCGAGGTAGGTCATTTACTAATGTTGAGTTGCCAAAAAATAGACAACCATTCAGGTTTACTCAACCTTGAATTCCACCAATTAATGATGGCAGGTGCAATCAGGTCCGCAGCTTTCTTTTGCTTTCCCTTTTTTTCGGATGGGTTTTACGACGTACTTATTCGAGAAATGAACAAGCACAAGAACGAGCATCGAAACAGCAACTATGGATTGAATATCAATTTCCATTACAGGGCGTTGACCAATTGAAAAGTGACTAACGAACAAATATAGGCCAAAGCGCTCATGTAAAAAAACATGGCTGTTGGCCACTTCCAGGAATTTGTTTCCCGTCGAACAATAGCAATAGTACTCATGCATTGCATCGCCAGTGCGAAAAAGATCATCAAAGACAGTGCCGTTGCCAGAGAATACACGGATTCCCCGGTTTCAGGATCGACGTCTTCAATCAGTTTTTGCTTTAAGGTTACAATGTCTTCGTCATCGCCTTCGATACTGTAAATTGTATTGAGTGTACCCACCATGACTTCTCGTGCTGCAAACGAAGTAATCAACCCGATTCCGATTTTCCAGTCAAATCCAAGAGGTTCGATCGTTGGCTCGATAATTTGCCCGAATTTTCCGGCAAAGCTATGCCGTAGTTGGTATGATTCTATCGTTTCCCCTTCGTAGGCATTGGAAGAATATTCGGCTTCATCCACCCCGGGAAAGGAGGCCAAAAACCACAATACGATAGATATGGCTACGATGATTTTTCCAGCTTCTTTAACGAAAACCCAACCACGATCTGCCACATTCTTTAGGACTACGTCCCATTTTGGAAGCTTATATTCCGGCAATTCCATAATAAAGGGAGTTTGCTGCCCGGATGGGAAAAACCGTTTCATAACAGCAGCCGCAAGAAGCGCCATTACAATTCCGAAAATGTATAATCCAAAAAAGGTTAACCCCTGGTAAGTAAAGATTCCCAACACCGTGGTTGGCGGAATGAATGCTGCAATCAATAGTGCATAAACCGGCAGCCGGGCAGAACAAGCCATAAAGGGGAGCACCATAATGGTAATAATCCTGTCCCTCCAGTTTTCGATGGTCCTGGCGGCCATAATCCCAGGAATAGCGCACGCAAAACCAGACATTAATGGAACAACTGAACGTCCATGTAAGCCTACTTTGGTCATAAATCCGTCCATCACAAAAGCTGCACGCGCCATATACCCCGTTCCTTCCAGGATATAGATGAACAGAAACAAAAATACAATCTGAGGTAAGAAGATAACCACGCCACCCAGTCCGGCGATTACCCCTTCAACCAGTAAATCATTGAGCATTCCATCCGGAAGTGCATTTGCTACCCAGTTTCCGCTTTCGATAAACACCAGGTCAATAAAATCCATAAAAGGGGTCGCCCAGCTAAAAATAGCCTGAAACATCAGCATCAAAATGGAAGCAAAGATGATAGGGCCAAACACGCGATGAGTCACTACGCTATCAATCCGGTCTGTCAACGACCGATCATTAACGTCACCCTCATTAATTGCATCCTTGGTAGTTTTATCTATGAAATCGTAGCGCTGAAGCACCTCAGCGGCCATCGGGTTCTCCCCCGTCTGCTCTAAAATAGCCCTGGCTTTTTGAATGACTTCCTTCCCTTTTTCATCTTCCTCAAAACTATAAAATGCCCCCTCAAAACTTCCTTCAGAAATCAGGCGAAGGGCTTCTGTATTTTTTGCACGCTCCGGGATGTCCGTAAAAGGATCGATCCATTCCGTTTTCATGGTTCCCAGTGCCTGCCGGAGATGAAAACTATCCAGCCAATTCAAAGCACTGGTAGAAGGTGTGTCCATTTCGGAGAGGACTTTTTTAAGCTCTTCTATATCCTCTTTCTTTTTGGCTGATATAGGAATCACAGGTATTCCAAGACGCTCTGAAATCAATGCAGGGTCGAGCTGAATCCCCTTTTGCTCAGCCACATCCATCATGTTTAATACCACAACCACCGGGATTTCGAGATCCATGATTTGGGTGACCAAAAAAAGATTTCGATCCAGGTTCGAAGCATCTACAATGGCTAAAACGAGATCTGGAGTGGACTCGTGCTCGTAGCTACCAATCAACGTTTCATAAGCAATGCGTTCGTCCAGCTTTTTGTAGTTGAGACTGTATGCGCCGGGTAAGTCCACAACCTGGTGCAAAACCCCACCTATAATGGAAGTCCCAATCTTACGCTCAACGGTAATACCCGGATAATTGGCAATTTTCTGCCGGAGCCCTGTCAATGCGTTGAATATGGTGGACTTTCCAGTATTTGGGTTTCCAACCAGAGCTATGGTTTTGGGAGTGGGTTCCATCAGTGTTCAAGTTCTATGCATTGAGCTTCTGCTTCGCGAAGTGTAAGCAGTGCCCCGCGTACCTTAATTTCGATTGGAAATCCCATTGGAGCCCTGCGGATGACCTCAATCGGAAGCCCGGGAAGGACGCCCATTTCCATAAGTCGGGTCGAGTCCTTGCCACTCATATTCTTAATTTTGAAAGTGCCCGGTTTTTTTATTTCTGATAGATACTTCGCCATTAACTATCTGGGGCTCACTAATATAGATTTTGCAAGAGACCGGTCAATCGCCAATCGAGACTCGCCGACTTTTAAAATCACATTCTTTTGATTGGATATGATGGTTGCGGATGTACCCTCAATACATCCCAATTCCTGAAGCCGACAAACATCATCGCATTCACATTCCACGGCCTGCACAATAATATCTTCGCCGGCTTTACTATGATTCAGAGGATACACTTGATGATTTTCTTATTTAAATGTGATCTAAATAAGATAAAGAATTCGCCAAAAAAAAGAGAATGCAAGAACCTAAAAACCTAGAGCACTGATTCCGGAAAAACTTCCTCAAACCCATGCGGAGGGTTATCCAGCCGATGAGTTTCAAAATAGAAAAATTGTTCGCTATGTACTCTTTTCCCGTTAATGCTAAAAAATCGGAACCCGGGCCCGAGCATGGCTTGTAAATGGTAAAAGAACAGTAAATAGATATTGTCTTTACTGAACAACTGGATATCAAACCCATGTTGATTTTCTCTCTTGAACAACACGATACCATCATTTTCGATGGCAGCTCTCAGCATAGCTCCATCCGAATAGTCTTTAATACTGATTTCTTTATTCCTGGGATCTATTAGCAAAGATCCATTTGCCTGTAGCTGATCCAAAAGTGGAATAAGCCCAATCGATTCGGGTTCGATTTTATAAGATGACAAATCAAACGCTCGACCCAGAATCGAAACGATGTCTTTGAAACGTTCAAGTTTACTCAACCCAAAGCTCATCTCTTCCAAAACGGTACCGCTAAAATAAAGCGTGGAAAAAGTCGGGTCCGGCTTAGTAAACATGGCCAGTATATTATCACTTTCATTGTTTGAAGGTGCCAATTGCTCCATTCTTTGATCGTGATGGAAAATGAGTTTTAAAAGATCGGTTCTGGACATCAGAGAAAATCAGATTAAAAAAAATCCCGGCTACATCAGGTGCAACCGGGATTTAAAGTTAACAAAACTTTGGGTGATTAGATCATTGTTGCGATAACAAGAGCTACCACCGACATCAACTTAAGAAGGATGTTGAGTGATGGACCGGAAGTATCCTTGAAAGGATCACCTACGGTATCTCCAACTACACCTGCTTTGTGTGGCTCAGAACCTTTTCCGTAATCCACACCATTAACGGTAACACCCTCTTCGATCATTTTCTTAGCATTATCCCATGCACCACCGGCGTTAGACTGGAACAAAGCCATCAAAACACCTGCTGAAGTTACACCTGCAAGAAGTCCACCTAACATTTCAGCTCCACCAAGGAAACCGAATAATACGGGAACCAGTACTGCAAGAAGGCCCGGCAGAACCATTTCGCGGATAGAAGCCGTAGTAGAGATCTCCACACACTTTTCGTATTCCGCTTTTCCATCAGCTGCAGTGAACGTATCCTGATCCGCTTTTGACCACGCTTCGAAGTCTTTACCTTCGTTTTTGTTCATTACATCAAGAGCAGCTCTTAACTCAGGAATGTCTTTGAACTGACGACGAACTTCCTCAATCATACTCATCGCCGCACGACCTACAGCCTGCATAGATAGCGCTGAGAACAAGAATGGAAGCATCGCACCTACGAATAGAGATGCCATTACGGTTGGCTTGGTTACATCAATACCAGAAAGTGGCACATCGTGTGTTGCATTATATGCAGTGATAAATGCAGCAAATAAAGCAAGAGCCGTTAAGGCAGCAGATCCAATCGCAAAACCTTTACCGATTGCAGCAGTAGTGTTACCAACGGCATCTAACTTATCCGTACGCTCACGAACTTCACTCGGAAGTTCAGACATTTCAGCAATACCACCAGCATTGTCAGAAATTGGGCCATAAGCATCAACCGCTAACTGGATACCTGTATTTGAAAGCATCCCAACAGCTGCAATTGCAATACCGTAAAGACCTGCAAATTCAAACGCTCCAATAATTGCAATAGCAATAATAATAATAGGTATTGCAGTTGAAATCATACCAACACCTAAACCAGCAATGATATTTGTAGCGGACCCAGTAACCGACTGCTTCACAATATTTAAAACAGGACGAGTTCCAGTTCCAGTGTAATACTCAGTGATCAACCCAATACCAAGTCCTGCTAAAAGACCAAAAATCGTAGCTAAAAATACACCCATTGAAGTGTAAGATTCGCCATTCCAGGTCCACTCTGAGGGAAGCATCCAGGTAATGATGAAATACGAAGCAACCAACATTACTGCAGCAGATGCAAACTCACCCATGTTAAGCGCTTTTTGCGGATTTCCACCTTCTTTAACACGTACCAGGAAAGTCCCAAGAATCGAGGTGATGATTCCGGTTCCGGCAAGTACCAGAGGAAGTAATACAGCAGAAAGACCGTCAAAAGCATCCGACCAGCCTGGCATAACCATGAAAGCGGCACCGAGTACCATAGTACCAATGATGGAACCTACATAAGATTCAAAAAGGTCAGCACCCATACCAGCAACGTCACCAACATTATCACCTACGTTATCTGCAATTGTAGCTGGGTTTAATGGGTGATCTTCCGGAATACCAGCTTCCACTTTACCTACAAGGTCAGCGCCAACATCTGCCGCTTTTGTATAGATACCACCACCAACACGGGCAAATAGTGCAATTGAAGAGGCACCAAACGAAAATCCGGTGATCACCGTAAGTACGCGGTTGATGTCCCATTCCATTCCTGAGAAAATAATAAAAAGAGAACCTAAGCCTAATACACCAAGACCAACTACTCCAAGACCCATTACAGAGCCTCCGGCAAATGCTACTTCAAGACCTTTACCAAGACTTGTTCTTGCAGCCTGTGTGGTTCTTACATTTGCTTTAGTAGCAACACGCATACCGATGAATCCAGCAAGGCCTGAAAATAAAGCACCCATAATGAATGAAGCTGCCTGAAGTGGGTGAGACTGTTCATTAGTTGTTCCTGAAATGCCTAGTAGTACTGCTACCGCAATAACAAAGATTGCCAAAACACGGTATTCTGCTTTCAAGAAAGCCATTGCTCCTGAAGATATGTGCTTTCCGATATTCTCCATACGCTCGGTTCCAACATCCTGCTTAGAAACCCAGGAAGATTTGAAGAAGGTATATGCCAGTGCAATTAACCCCGCAACCGGTATCAGATAAATGATATTTTGCATAATTCTGCGATTGTTAGTTTTGTTTTATCCCTCTATTGAGAGATGATTTAATTAAAAAAATTCATTGCTCGTTCAATGCCGATATTCACAAAAGCAAGCGCAGCATCGTGAGCTTTTTTAACGGAAGCTTCAACTTCTTCCATTTCTTCTTTATCAAAAGGTGCAAGTACATAATCAACTTGCCGACCTCTTGCAAAGTTATTCCCGATGCCAACCCGTAACCGGGGATATTCCTGCCCGATTTTTTCGTTGATATCCGCGATTCCATTATGACCACCATCACTGCCCTTTTCTTTCATCCGGGTTACCCCTACAGGCAAGTTCAGGTCATCATAAATGATTAAACAATCTTTCTTATCAGTATGATATTTGTTCAACACTTTTTGAACAGCAGTTCCACTTCGGTTCATGAAGTTCGTCGGCTTCACCAAAACTATTTTTCTGCCTTTATGCCTGCCTTCAGCGACAACAAATGGCCCACCTCCAGCCCTAAATGATACAGACAAAGTTTCAGCAATAAGGTCAACTACTTCAAAACCGATATTGTGGCGTGTACCATCATATTCCTGCCCTGCATTTCCTAATCCTACAATGATGGACATAATTTGATGGTTTTAGTAATTACTTACTCTTCCGTTGCTTCCACTTCACCTTCTTCGGTAGCATCAGCCTCTTCTTCTTCATCGAATTCGCTCATCATCTTACCTTTTGGAGGTCGGATATTCACGATCGTTCTGCTTAAGCTATCAAGAGGTACAATACCTTCAAGGTCTAATTCACCAACGTGCAGTGACTGGCCGATTTTAAGAGGAGTAATATCCACTTCAAACTCTGAAGGAATACGCTCAGGAAGTACACGAATACGCATAAACTTCATCGGTTGGAATAATCGTCCACCATTTTCTACCACACCACGAGCTGCACCAACCAATTTGAAAGGTACACGCAGAGTAACTTTATGATTATCCGATAACACGTAAAAATCGGCATGAACAGGACGATCAGTAACAGGATCGAAGTCGGTTCTCTTCAAAAGTGTTTTATACGTCTTTCCGTCTATGGTAAGCTCTTGAAGCTTGGTTTGTTGCTTTCTGAGGATTTTTTCCAGTTCCAGCTCATCGATAGAGAAATGTACATTCTCCTCGATTTCGGGGCCGTACAATACGGCAGGTACTCGCTTGTTTTCTCGAAGCTCTCGGTTAGCTTTTTTACTAAGCTCCCGGGGAGTACCGTCTAACTTTACTAATTCAGGTTTTGCCATTTTGGGTTCTGTAATGTTTAATTATCAAACAAAGCACTGATTGTGTCATTGGTATGAATACGTTGAATGGCTTCAGCAAAAATGTTCGCCACACTTAACACCTTGATTTTTTCAGAGGGTTGTCGAAGCGGAATCGTATCCGTTACCAAAAGTTCATCAATGGGAGAATCTTCGATACGCTGAAATGCCGGTCCGGAAAGGATCGGATGGGTACACATTGCAACAATGCTAAGTGCCCCCCGGTCTTTCATAGCGGCTGCAGCATTAGTAAGAGTGCCAGCTGTGTCGATCAGATCATCGACAATCAATACATTTTTGCCTTCCACTTCCCCAATGATATTCATGATTTCAGATTCATTAGCTTTTGGACGACGCTTATCGATGAAAGCCAGCGAAGCTCCCAGTTTTTTTGCGTATGAGCGTGACATTTTCAAACTCCCTACATCGGGAGCGACCACGACCAGATTCTCAATTGGGTTTTTTGAAAGATGATCGATGAATACTCTACTCGCATACAAATGATCGAGAGGTATATCAAAGAATCCCTGAATCTGAGCGGCATGCAAGTCCATGGTTAATACCCGGTCGGCACCTGCCTCAACCAATAAATTGGCCATTAATTTGGAACCAATCGAAACACGTGGCTGATCTTTACGATCCTGCCGGGCATACCCGAAATAGGGGATAACCGCTGTAACGCGTTTGACTGAAGCTCGTTTGGCGGCATCAAGCATTAATAATAGCTCGATGATATTGTCGCCGGAAGGTGGGGTGGGCTGGACTACGAAAATATCTTCTCCGCGAATGCTTTGCTCGTATTTAACATACAGTTCTCCATCAGAGAAACGTTTAATGGTTACGTTACCAAGCGTGGTACCATATTCCTTGGCAATGGCACGGGCCAGAGCCGGATTACTGGTTCCGGAGAATATTGCGAGAGGACTTTCCAAAGGTTGCTAGCACTGAATGATTCAGGATTACATAAAACAACAGGATGGATCCCTTACCATCCTATTGAGTTTGTTGCCCGGGGAGGACTCGAACCCCCACATACTGGACCAAAACCAGGTGTCCTGCCATTAGACGACCGGGCAAATCAAATCGTTGACAGACTTCAAAGATAAAGACCCTTTAAAAATCAATCAAGATGAAATTGCATTATTTAGTACCTCGCAATGGCTGCATTGCCTGGTTTTGCAATAAGCATTAAACTGGTGGACCAGCCCGATTCGTTTCATGGTTTCGGACAAATCGGATACTCCAAAAATTCCAAACTTTTTTTGAATAGATGCAGGAATCTCTACCTGGGACTTTTGCCACTCTTCAAAGATTTTTGCCTTCAACGAGTTGGAATAAACCAAACCTGCCAAAGCGTACACAGCAGGTAATAAAAAGGCGACATACATTCTCTCATTATGCTTTGTGCTTTTCATGGAAGAAGCATTTAAAAGCATATTCCATAACTCACGAGGTTCATTTTCCAAAAAAGTGGCGAGGGATAACTCGTTTATGTACTCTGCTATTTTAAGCAGCTGCGTAAGACGAATGAATGGCTGATTGCCGGGATGAATACCCTTCCTGTTCCAGGAAATGGATGTGATACATTCTCTGGCAAATTGAACAGGATTAAAATCAGCACTCAACTTCTGTACAAGATAGAATCCAGCAACTTTTTTCATTTGCTCCCGGTTGTGAGGGACTCCAAATCCATCAAACAGATTAATAATCAGTGCTTTCTTCCATGCCACAGACAATACCTCTGTCTCATCATAAAAAGCATAAAAATCCTGCACTTTCTTTTCCAGATATTCGGTATGCGCTTTATGTATTTGCGCACTGAAGGCTTCCTCAGAAATGAAGGGAGCTATGGAAGAACAAACCAGTGTTGATTTCAAATCGACCTCAAACATCGATTCGAAATTGTCCGGTAGCACGTCCAAGAGGTTAAGAGTAGGAAGACCGGCTCCGGAACTGGTTTCCGCCGGGAAAACTTGTCCTGAATCAGCGACAACATGCAAAATCACCTTCTCATAGTTTTTATCCAGGTGATGATTATGAGTGTACCATCCTTTGCTTTTTACATGTATCTCTACCGCTCCAAAATAAACAATCTCTCCTATCCTGATTTTTGCCCCTAAAAAATCAGGACCATCAGAAGGATTCAAAACTCCGGGATTCAGGACTTCTATTCGTTCTCCTTCTATCGAACACAACTCTCTATTGGCAAAAAGCGTATTTGCCCAAATATGATGGAGTACATCCTCTTTAAATGGAATGAGCCTATGAGACATCGCTCATATCAGCATCATCCAGGTGAATATCTTCGGTGGCTTCATATAAATCAGGAATAGCATCTTTAATTCCTTCAGAAATTTTGCCCAACCGCTCTTCACTTTTTTCAATGATGCGATGTCCGTGATCTTCAACCCAGTGTTTGGCATCGCTGGAGTGCTCTGAAATCCAACGGCGATTCTCTCTTCCACTTTGAGGGGTGATCAACATACCAACCACCACACCAGCTGAGAAAGATGCCACCGCAGTTACGATAGTGCCTAATGTCTTACTCATGGTCTTTAATCAATTGGTTAACAGTGTTAATATAACGTTTGGATTTTTTAATTTAATGCTTCAAAACATAAATAGTGTAATTATTAATTTACCTTTCTACTACTAACAAACATTGGTTTAGATGCAGCACATCACATTGATGGATCAACATCATATCCAGCGCACTATAAAAAGACTGGCTATACAGGTTTGGGAACAAATGGGGGGAACGGATGAACTCGTGATCTTTGGATTAAACGACCGGGGATTCGCTACTGCTAATCAGCTTGTTAACCATTTAAAAAAAATATCAGACCAGGACATTAAACTTCATCGCTATGATGTAGCAGATAAGGGGCAGAACACTCCTATTCCTAATTGTACCGAAAAAGCAGTGCTGATTGTGGACGACGTTATTTTCTCAGGAAAAACCATGTTCAGTGCTTTATCAACGGTATGCTATTCCAATGAACCAAAAAAAATTGAAATTCTTGCGCTGGTTGATAGGGGCCACCGAATGTACCCCGTTTTATGTGAGCTAACAGGAATGTCGGTTCCAACGAAATTTGGAGAGCACATAGAAGTCATCCTCGACAAAGGCGCACTTAACGAAGTAGTTCTATTCAAAAATTCTTAAATCAACTCATGAAAAAAATACTCACACTATTATTTCTAATTGCATTCGCAGTTCAGGCTAACGCTCAGGAAACCATTATCATCCCAGACACGCTCGACAACGAATGGGCAACCACCTGGGTAATGGGTTTAAATGGCTCCCAATCTACTTTTAATAACTGGGCAGCGGGGGGGCAAAATAACGTAGCTGCCACCTTCTTCACCCGGGTGAACGGCGCCTATCGAAAAGGAAGATTCACCTATGGGTACGTATTTAATGTCCGGTATGGTATCACCGATATTGAGGGTGAAGATACCCGTAAAACCGACGACCGCCTGGCAACCAAACACCGCGCTGCTTACATCCTGAATGATGAAAACACGATGAATGCCTTTGTTTCGGTAAGCTTTGTTACCCAGTTTTATGACGGCTACGATTATTCCACCAATCCCCGTACCAGGATTTCAGATTTTATGGCACCCGGTTACTTTAGTCAAAATGTGGGTTACGCGTACACACCGCGTGACTTTGTTTCTTTTGAGGCAGGTATGGGACTAAAACAAACCATCGTGAACGATGATGATCTGACTCCCGGATACGGGGTTGAAGATGGAGAATCCGTATTTTCGGAAGGCGGTCTCCAGACGGGGATCAGTTTCAATAAAGAGATCCTGACCAATGTTACCTATACCAGCCGTTTTGAAACATTCACCAACCTGAAAAGAAGCTTTGATCGTACGGATGTACTTTGGGCAAACGAGCTCACGGGTAAAATCAATGAGTACCTGACCGCTTCATTCCAGTTCGAACTTGTGTACGACGATGACTTTACTACTGAGCTGCAAACCAAGCAAATTCTTGCTGCCGGATTGCTAGTCAACCTTCGTTAATGGATCATAATTCTCACAAATTACTAGGCAAAGCTCTGGATGATTTCCAAAAATGGAAAGAATCATTCGGGGCTTTTTCTTTGGATGACAGCCTTCGGGTGGATGATGATACCTTCGAATCGGTCTTAAGTAAACTCGTAGTTCGACTTCAGGGAAACTATCCCTTTCATCATCCGGTGTATGCCGGACAAATGCTGAAAAGTCCGCATGCTATTGCCTGGGCTGCCTATTCCCTTGCAATGACCATCAACCCGAATAATCACGCGCTGGACGGTGGGCCGCCATCCTCTGAAATGGAGAAAGAAGTGGTCGCCTTGCTTGCCGAATTCTTTGGATATGGCAATGAATATCTGGGACACCTTACCTCAAGTGGTACTATTGCAAACCTGGAAGCACTTTGGGTAGCCCGTGAATCCCATCCCGGCAAGAAAATTGCCTTTTCTCAAAATGCACATTACACCCACTCCCGGATGTGTGCAATATTAGGGGTTGAATCACAAATCATTCCTATTAATCCCGAAGGTAAATTCAGTTTTGAAGATACAGACGCCTCTCAAATCGGTACATTGGTCGTCACGCTTGGAACCACCGGACTCGGAGATGTTGAACCACTGAGCCAGGCATTGGATTGGGCTCAAAAACACGGAATCAGGATACATATTGATTCTGCTTACGGTGGCTTTTTTCGTTCCCTGAAAGATTCCGATCTTATTGATGGAACTTCGTGGAAGCTTATGGAGGAAGCTGATAGCATCGTGGTAGACCCTCACAAACATGGCCTTCAACCCTACGGATGTGGAGCCATGCTTTTCAAAGATCCTTCTGTAGGAAAGTTTTATAAACACGATTCGCCCTACACCTATTTCACTTCGGATGACCTTCATCTCGGGGAAATCAGCCTGGAGTGTTCTCGCGCCGGGGCAGCAGCTGTTGCCTTGTGGGCAACGTTGCAATGCTTTCCATTAAAACAGGACGAAGGTTTCGGTTTGATACTGGGCAAATGCCGGCAGGCTGCGTTGAATGGTTATTCGTTAATCGTTAAAAGTGAAAAACTGGTTCCTTATAAAAAGCCCGAACTAGATATTTTAACTTACTTCCCGACTAACGAATCAACGAATAACATTTCTCAAATATCGGAATTATCGAAAAAGGTGTTCGATAAAGGAATGGAAGATCGCAGCTTCTACCTCTCTCTGTTCAAAGTTCAGAGTTCAGAATTCTGCAGGCTGCATCCACAATATGAAGCTGATGAAGAAACCGTTACCATCCTACGAAGTGTGCTCATGCGGCCGGAACATGCGGGTTTTATCACAGAGTTGATCCGAAGGATTGAAAATGCTATTTGAAGGCTTTTTCATCAAAGCCGAAATCTCTCCAGAAGCGCGGCGCAAATCGCATAGCACAGTAGCCAATTACTGATGAACCTGATAGCATTCCTACTAGTGAGATGATGCTCAGCTCTTCAAATTGTCCGAGATTCATCAAAAGAAAAGTGCATGCGGCGAGGATGAAACCTCTGAGGAAAAGATTTAAACTATTTTTCATAAGTCTTTCTTAGGATTATAAGTGATAATAAGTACTTATGAAAGGGGTAACCCTGCTCCTCATTCCTCTGCTATATGTCTTATTCTACTATGGATAACCCTTAGAAGAATTTGGCTAACATTTTGACACACCCCTAAATCCCCTCTCAAGAGGGGACTTTTAATTGATAATTGCCCTACACATCAAAAGAAATACCCTGAGCGAGTGGTAATTCCGTTCCCCAGTTGATGGTATTCGTCTGGCGGCGCATGTAGGCTTTCCAGGCATCCGAACCGGATTCCCGTCCACCCCCGGTTTCTTTTTCACCACCAAATGCACCACCAATTTCCGCACCACTTGTTCCAATATTGATGTTGGCGATTCCGCAATCCGAACCGTGTGCACTCAGGAAGTTTTCAGCTTCACGCATATTCAAGGTGAACATGGATGAACTCAAGCCCTGCTTCACACCATTTTGCATCGCAATTGCTTCCTCAGTCGTGGAATACTTCATCAGGTATAAAATTGGAGCGAAGGTCTCCTCCTGAACAATGTCACAATGATTTTTAACTTCAGCCAGTGCCGGACGAACGTAGTTTCCATCTTCATCCAGTACTTCGCCACCGAAAATTACTTTGCCACCTTCTTTCTCGATTTGTTTCAAAGCTGCCTGCATGTTATCGACGGCCAGCTCATCGATAAGCGGACCTACCAAAGTACCGGGTTCCAATGGATCGCCAATTGTCACATTCTCATAAATGTTGATGAGACGATCTTTCACCTGATCGTATACCGACTCGTGGATAATCAACCTACGGGTACTGGTACAACGTTGTCCACACGTTCCAACCGCTCCGAAAACAGTAGCCCGAACCGACATCTCAATATCGGCGTGCTCACTGATTATAATGGCATTGTTTCCACCCAGTTCGAGAATGGTTTTTCCGAGCCGGCCACCAACGGTTTTGGCCACCTCTTTCCCCATGCGAATAGAACCAGTCGCCGAAACCAATGGAATTCGCTCGTCGGTGGTCAACCACTCACCCACTTCCCGGTCGCCGGTTACTAAATTGAAAATTCCTTCCGGTAAATTATTCTCTCGAAGTACTTTTGCCACAATCTTTTGAACCGCTACTCCACATAACGGGGTTTTTTCTGATCCTTTCCAAATCATTACATCCCCACAAACTGCGGCAATCATGGCGTTCCAGCTCCAAACTGCTACCGGGAAATTGAATGCAGAAATAATCCCCACAATACCCATCGGGTGCCATTGCTCATACATTCGGTGTTCAGGCCGCTCACTGTGCATGGTCAGCCCGTATAACTGCCGGCTTAATCCCACAGCAAAATCACAGATATCAATCATCTCCTGAACTTCCCCCAATCCTTCCTGGTGGATTTTCCCCATCTCATAGGTCACCAATTTTCCAAGGGGTTCTTTAAACTCCCGGAGTTTCTGTCCAATCTGACGAACAATTTCCCCTCTTTGGGGCGCCGGCATTGCTCTCCATACCAAGAAAGCTTCCTGTGCTTTCTCTACCACTTGCTCATACTGCTCTTTGGTGGTAACACTCACATTCGCAATTTTTTTTCCGTCCACCGGGGTGTGACTTGGAATCACCTCTTTGCTTTCGTAATTCTGTAGCCCTGTGCTTGTTCCCGCATTCACTCCTTCAATGCCAAGCTTCTTTAAAAAATCCATTCAGTTTGTTTTATTGATTGGTACTTTAGCGGCATGAAGATAGCCATTTCATCAATAGTTTTGTTCATTTTTATGGAGTAGAAATTCTTATGAAAACGACTTCTCAGGCACAAATCACCTTACTTCGAAAACTGAAACAGAGAAAGTACCGAAATCTTGAAAGCCGGTTTATCATCGAGGGAGAACGGGCCATTGATCAGGTGATCATAAATGGCGTGCTTGATGTGGAAGCTATCTTTGTAAATCCAAGCAAACTTGATCATTTCACAGGGGTAAATGAGAAACTTCACCTGATGGAGCCGAAGTATTTTAAAGAGCTGTCCGATACAGAAACACCCCAGGGGTTTTTAGCCATTTGCAAGATTCCGGAGCCCAAGTCTATGAAAGAAATTGCTTCAAAATCGGGCATTATCGTTGCAACCGATTCCATCCAGGACCCCGGAAATATGGGCACGATCATCCGGTCTGCCGTGTGGTATGGATGTTCAGCTTTATTACTGGGTTCAGGATCGGTGGATGTATTCAACCCAAAAGTAGTACGTAGTACTGCCGGAGCAACAGGCATTCTTCCTTATCATTCCGGAGATTTATCCGAGACACTGGAACTACTCTCCGGCCATGGCTGGGATGTTTTATTACTCGATGGAAATAAAGGCGCTGTGTCTATCCTTGAACACCCTCTTCCAAAGAAAACCGTTTTTGTAGTTGGGAATGAAGCAAATGGCATCTCCAGTGATTTAAAAGAGTCTGGCTACAAACGTGTGCTGTTGCCATCAAAATCCCCTCAAATGTATGTGGAAAGCCTGAATGCGGGAGTTGCATTGAGCATTGCCCTGGCTATTGTGCATAATTAAGTGGACAACTTCCCTGTTTTTTTGATCAGCGTTAAGGAAATAAAAATTCTGACAATAGTTTTCCACATCCGTTGCATCTGGATGAGGCATTGATTTAATTCGTAGAAACGTTCTTTTACATCATCTACAACCCGGCGGTTACGCTTTACCTAAACCCATTTGCCCATGCCGAGAAAGAAATCGAAGAAAATATTTGTACTCGATACCTCAGTTCTTTTATATGATTATGAAGCAGTAAGAAATTTCGAAAAAAACGACGTTGCCATACCCATCACGGTCTTAGAAGAGATCGACACCTTTAAAAAAGGGAATACAGTTACCAATTTACATGCACGCGAATTTATTCGCTATCTGGACGGAATCTCTGATGCAAATCTACTGCAGGATTGGATTCCGCTGAACGGTCGTAGCCACGGTAAACTGAAAGTGATTAGCAACGGAGGCGATCATGTCGATGCGAATAAGGTTTTCGGATCTAAGAAAAACGACCATGAAATTCTGAATGCCGCTCTTCGGCTGAAAAATGAAAATCCTGGTGAACGAATAATATTAGTTTCAAAAGACATCAACCTGCGATTAAAAGCCCGTGCGCTTAACCTGGAAGCCGAGGATTATGAAACCGTACGGGTAAAGGATATCGAGAAACTGTACAAAGGGAAAACCGAGCTTACCCTGGAAGACCCCTCGATCATCAGCAAGTTTTATGAGAAGAACAAAATCAAGCCTAAAGAGCTGATGGAATCTACTCCGCCATGCAATCATTATTACCTGATTAAGAGTCATGGTTCGTCCGCACTGGGATACTATAACGCGAAATCAAAACATATAGAAGGTATTGAAACCTTAAATGCATACGGGATTGTACCCAGGAATGCAGAACAGAATTTTGCTTTGCATGCCTTGATGAATCCGGAGATTAAGCTTTGCACAGTAACAGGCGCTGCAGGAACAGGAAAAACCTTACTGGCACTCGCAAGTGCCCTTGAACAACGCAGTGATTTCAAACAAATCTACCTTGCACGGCCGATTGTTCCTCTCAGCAATCGCGATATCGGGTACCTACCGGGAGATGCCAGTCAAAAAATTGATCCCTACATGCAGCCGCTGTGGGATAATCTGAGCTTCATCAAAAATCAGTTCAAAGAAACCAGCAAACAGTATAAAAAGATTGATGAGATGGTTCAGTCTGATAAGCTCCGTATTGTGCCTCTTGCGTATATCCGAGGACGAAGTTTATCGAACGTAATTTTCATCGTGGATGAAGCACAAAACCTTACTCCGCATGAAATCAAAACGATCATCACTCGCGCCGGTGAAAACACGAAGATCATCTTTACCGGTGATATTTTCCAGATTGATACACCTTACCTGGATGCCGAGAGTAATGGACTCTCTTACCTGGTAGATCGTTTACACGACAATCCGATTTATGCGCATGTTAACCTGGAAAAAGGGGAGCGCTCTGAATTGGCCAACGTAGCCAGTAAGTTGCTTTAATAATTTAGTTTCCAGTTAGAACCTTAATTGTCTGTTCTAATCGGAGTATATCATTTACAGTACTTAAGTAGGGATCTATTCGATAGTCACCCATATCCTGAATTCTGTAACCAGGTAAGTCTTCACTGAACAATATGGATACTATGGTATCAACCATACGCTCTTTCATTGTGTGGGGAACCTGATATTTCTGAATCAAAGATTCCTCGATTCCGATATGAACAACTTCGTGAATAATAGTATTTGCCGGATTTGGATATCCTTTAAACTCCCCCTCTGAATTAGTATAAATAATAATCGTGCCCGTATCAGGATTGTAACTACCTCCGGGGCCATAGAGTGTTAGTATGACATCGTAGGTTGGATAAAATTTGAAGTCCCATTGATAATCGATAGTACCAAGTTCACCCACTAGTGGGTTCAAAACATCGAGTTGAGCTTTAATTTTTTCAAATCCTTTTTGATAATCCGATACGTTATAAATTTCCTGCTCAAAGAATGCTTCGAATTTCGAAAAATCCTGGTCGCCAAGCGTACCATTCAGAACTTTTTCTTTCAGCTCTTCCATTAGTTTACCCTCAGGTAACACTAAGTCGTATCCATTTTCTATGAAAAACGATAAGTCCTGGAGTTGTTGCCAGATGTAACTGATTTCCTCCTCAGCTGTGGGCACATGAACTATAATTCGATTGTTCTGTGCTTTGGCAAAATGAAATAGAACTAATACTAGTATTGAAGCTCTAATCAGTTTTCCTGTCGAAACAAACATTCTACTTGATTGAATTGAAGGGTTTTATCCCTTCAATTATAGATGAATTAATTCGAAAACGCGTATTGATCTAAGTAAGCGTTAGCATGTTCTGGCTGAAGATGCTCCACCAAATAACGGGTACGTAGTTTTCGATAATGCTGGCCGTGAGCTCCTCTGATACCATGTCGGTTCCCCGGATAAAACATCACATCGAAATCTTTATCCGCCAGAATAAGAGCGTTGATCAGCATGATACTATTTTGAGGATGCACGTTATTATCAATGGTTCCATGAATAATTAACAAATTACCTTCAAGATTGTCGGCATAGGTCATTGCTGATCCTTCATCATAACCTTCTTTGTTGCGTTGCGGAGTATCCATGTACCGCTCGGTATAAATGGTATCATAGCTTCTCCAATCAGAAACCGGAGCACCGGACACTCCTGCGTGGAAAATCTCAGGATAACGAAGCATTAACAGTGCAGTGGCATAGCCACCATACGAATGACCATACACACCAACCCGGTTTCCATCGGCGTAATCGCGCTTAGTCACTTCCTTGATTACCTGCGCATAATCATCGATTTCATACGAGCCTAATTTCTTGTAATGAAGAGTGGCAAATTCTTTACCCCTGTTTCCGGATCCCCGGTAATTGGCCCGGACCACGATAAACCCGAGTTGAGCCAGTTGCTGGTATCCATCCGCATTTTTAAACGTGCTGGTTACATCCTGGTATTCAGGTCCTCCATACAATGGAAGTACAACCGGGTATGTTTTGTTCGGATCGAAATCAACCGGCTTGTAGATCGTGGCTACTAAATCATGGACTCCATCGGCGGATTTGAAAATCATAATTTCTGGTTTTTCCAGGCCATGTTCTTCTACTTTGTCAATGTCGGTACTCAATAACTCACGAAGTTCGGTACCATCCGATGTATACAATTTCGACTCATAAGGAAAATCAAACCCGGTAAATAAATTCGTGTAGTACTCCCCGGATTCATTCATGGTAATGGAATGCCGACCTGCTTTCTCAGTCAACTGGCTGGTATTACTGCCATCGAAATCGACCACGTAGAAATGACTTTCCAGCCCCATATTTGAATAGGCACTGTAATACACCTTTTCATTCTCCTCATCAACATGCACAATACTGCCTACTGGGTTTTCACCCTCTGTAAGCCGGTTGATTAATGAGCCATCAAAATGGTAATGGTAAATATGATTGAACCCATCAACTTCCGAGGTCCAAATGAAGGTGTCTCCATCTTCCAGCTGGATAAAATTATCATGCAGGCTGATGTACGCATCTTCTCTTTCTTCAAAAATGGTACGCACTGTTTTGGATGCTAAATCGTAGGAAAGAAACTCCAGATGATTTTGCTGTCGGTTTAACCGGCGAAACGTAAGCTCAGTACCGTCATTTTTCCAGATTGGGCGTACAATGTAATTATCAGCATTACTATTGGTGGGAACTTCCTCAATTTCACCCGATTCGATATCTACAATAAAAAGCTTAAGAGTAGGATTCTCTTCTCCGGCTTTAGGATAACGCATCAGTTCCAACCCGGTCTCAAACTCGAGCTCATGAATCACCGGGTACTGAAAAACGTCAACCTCGTTGTATTGCAAATACGCAATTTTGGAATCATCGGGAGAAAACCAATACGCATCACGCTCCCCGAATTCTTCCGGATATACCCAACTGGGGCGACCATTCATTTGTTCTTCACTACCAACGGTGAGTCGCTTTTCATCTCCCGTTTCAGTGTCAACCACGTAAATATCGTAGCCTTTTACATGGGCAAACTTTTTATAATCGTGCGAGTAGGTACCATTCCATAGCTGGGAAGTTTCCATCCTTCTCATCAGTTCATCGGTATATAAGGCCCGCTCCACTTCCGGTTTGAATAATTTTCGCAATCGTCGATCGTCCAATTCAAAGACAAAATCCGTGTCCTCCGCGGTGAAGAAAATGGCTTCGTTATCCATCACAAACTCGAATTCTGCAAACGGATAGTTCGAGATATCACTATCGGTCAGTTCGTTGAATTGATTAATCAACGCTGATTTAGTTCTATGATCGAAAAGCCGGGAGCGATCCTCGCTTTCAGGATCGACTTTATAAAACTCAACCGCACCGTTGTCCTCCTCTATGTGTAAGTATCCCATATCGCCCGGAAGCCAGGGAAGTCCTGATTGACCTTCGTACTTAATAAATCCTGGAGAATTCATCTCGTTGTATAAATCTATCCCGGTAAGCTGCGCCTGAACGGCAGCAGAAAGGAACAGGATAAAAAGTGCCAAATGCGAAAATTTCTTCATAGCCAATGGTATTATTGATTTTTTAAAACTCCACGAAGATAGAATACGCAGCGCCAACTAAGAAATTTTGTTCGTTAAAGTGTGTTTGATTTTATATTCCCGCCCATGAAACCTTTTTTACTTCTTCAACATCGCTACCTGGACGTAGCCTCAGACAATGAATTTGAGGCCGTGATGAAATATGGCGAGCTTAATCCTGAACAGTTGGTTCGCATTCGGATGGAGCAGCAAAGTATTTCAGATCTGAATCCGGCAGAATACAGTGGAATAATCACCGGAGGCGGACCAGCTAACGTGAGTGATTCGGAGGAAGAGAAGAAGCCCGAACAGAGGCGGTTTGAATCCGAATTAACCAAACTTTATCACCAGGTATTTGAAGCTGATTTGCCTTACCTGGGAATGTGTTATGGGATGGGATCGGTGACCAGATACCTTGATGGACAAGTTTCCAAAGAAAAGTACAGCGAACCGGTTGGAGTGGTAGATATCGAATTAGCCCATGGCGAAAACGACCCCCTTCTGGAAGGAGTCCCCACTACCTTCAAAGCCCTCGCCGGGCATAAAGAATCCTGCCAGGTGCTTCCGGAAAATGCCAGCTTGCTTGCAAGCTCACAAACCTGCCCGGTTCAGATGATCCGTTGTAAGCAAAATATTTATGCCACCCAATTTCACCCGGAACTGGATGTGGAGGGGATCATACTAAGAATCAGGGCATACAAAAATCATGGTTACTTCAAACCTGAAGAAGCGAATGATTTAATTGATTCTTTGAACAGGGAAGAGATTATTTACCCGCAGAAAGTTCTAAAGAATTTTGTGGATCGATATCGAACTTAAGTGAGAGAAACCACTTCCACATTCTCCAACTCACGGCCTAAAAACCGCTCTGCCAGTTCCTGGAAACGCTGGGGTTGATCGCTGACGAAACATGTAAATGATCCGCCCTTTTCGTTGGCTATATCTCGCGCTACCAATTCTCTGCCTGCTGATTGCGCAATGGATTCCGCCGAATCGATAATGAAAATATCTTCATCATGAAGTACCTCCCGGATCATGTTTTTAAATAACGGATAATGAGTGCAACCAAGAATCAGGGAATCTATACCTGTTCCTTCAAAATCGGATAAATAGGTTTTGACTGTTTTTCGGGCGATCTCATTCTCAGTCCATCCCTCTTCGGCCAGGGGAACCAGGATCGGGCAGGCTTTTTGAGTGACCCTAACGGATTCATCCAACTCATGAATTGCCCTCTGATACGCCCCGGAATGAACCGTTGCAAGCGTACCGATCACTCCCACCTCCTTACGATCCGGCGAAACAACTGCCATTTGGGAACCTGCGGTGATTACATCCAGCACTGGAATATCCCCTGCCAATTCAATGATCTCTTCTTTTGCTGAAGCTGAAACCGTATTGCAGGCAATGAGAATCATCTTTACTCCCTTTTCCAGGAGAAACCGGGTGATTTCCAGCGCGTAACTCCGCACCACAACTTCTGATTTGATCCCGTAAGGAACCCGGGCAGTATCCCCGAAATAAATGATATCCTCATGGGGGAGTGACTCCATAACTGCCTTGGCTACAGTAAGTCCGCCAATTCCGGAATCAAAAATGCCTATCGGTGCCGTCTTTTTTTTCAATACTTTTGTGAGAACTATTTTCAAGAAAGGAATGTATTCAATTCCTGATTGCTAATTCAATATTTCGTTTTTGTTCCGCATGCGGCTTTTACTCCCTTTTTTACTGATTCTTTTACTCCCAAATTCGCTCTTTGCCCAATCTGACCTGGATACGGTGCAGGTAGAAATTGCAGAACTGGTCGTGGTTGGTTACGAAACCAATCGGAATATCCTGGAAACACCAGTCAGCGTGGCGCTGGTAAACGCAGAAACAATAACCGGGTTGGACGCTTCCAGTTTGTTGTATGGATTGAACTCTGTTGCTGGAGTGCGAATGGAAGAACGGGCACCCGGTAGTTACCGGATTTCGATGAGAGGGAGTTCTCTCCGTTCCCCCTTTGGTATTCGAAACGTAAAAGTGTACTGGAATGGAATACCCTTTACGGAGCCATCCGGGAGTACTTTTTTGAACCTACTGGATGTATGGAATATGCAATCGGTAGAAATCATCAAAGGTCCGGCGGGAAGTTTGTTTGGAGCCGGAAACGGAGGGGTTATCCAGTTGCAAAGCACCGCGCCTTTTTTAACGGATCAGCTTTCCAGTTCTTTTTCCGTCGGATCGTTTGGAAGCTATGCAAGCCGGCTGGCCTATCACGATTACGTGGACAACGGAGCTCTTTCCTTCAAATATTCCGAGCAGCATACCGATGGCTACCGGGAGCAGTCCTTTTTGGATCGGAGGGTGCTGGAGGTTTCCGGGAATACGGAATATGCCGAGGACCGAACATTGATCGCCAGTGTGCTTTATTCCGAATTGAACTATGGCATTCCCGGTGGTTTAAATGCCGATCAATTTGCTGCTAATCCCACCCAGGCCCGCCCCGGAAATCCTTTCGCACAGGGGAGTGTAGATGCCAATGCCAGCATTAATCATGAAGCCCTGGTATTTGGCCTGACCCATGATTACCAAATCACCGACCGATGGTTTAATTCCGCTTCGGCATTCGGGAGTTTCAGTGACTTCGACAACCCTTTCAACCTGGATTACAAAATAGACAGCCGTAAAAGCGGCGGATTCCGAACGTTATACAAGTACGATTTCTTTTTAGGTGATTCCGAAGCTGAACTTAATTTCGGATCGGAATACCAGGCTTCGAGCTATGCCGCCAGAAATTATAGCAACAATGCAGGACTGGTGGACACCCTCAACTTCGATGATGAGCTAAAAGTCCAAAACTCCACTACTTTTGCCTCTCTCCAGCTTGATTTATCCAATGGTTGGATTCTCAATACCGGGGTGAGTCTGAACCTGGTGAATTATGAAATCACTCGTCTTTTTTCAGCCAATGTTGATGATTTTGGGGAACCAGGAAGCATCGAAAAGGAATTCGATCCGCAATTTATACCCCGCATCAGCCTTGCAAAAAAAGTTACCCCAACGATCACGCTCAGAGGCGGAGTTGCACTGGGGTTCTCACCTCCAACCTTGGAAGAAGTTCGGACCAACGAAGGGAGCATCAACCTGAATTTGGAACCGGAAAAAGGAACCAATTTCGAACTTGGAGTTCGTGGATTTGCCTGGCAGGGCCGATGGGGATTTGACGCCACCACCTTTTATTACCGATTGAAGGATTCTATTGTTCAGCTTGAATCCGAGCGAGGAACCACCTTATTCCGAAATGCGGGAAGTACCAACCAGTTTGGCATTGAGCTGAACTCCAACCTGATATTGCTGGATGATCCAACCGGCTTTATCCGGCATATGGAGTGGAACCTGGCGTACACGCTTCATGATTTTGCATTCGATGAGTACATTGTCGAGGGGGAAGATTTCAGCGGAAACGAATTAACAGGTGTAGCCCCAAACGTACTCATCAACACCCTTTCGATCCGGCAACAAGATGGGGTGTATTCCACCCTTACCCACACCTTTAACGATGAAATCCCCCTGGTAGACGATAATTCCCTCTACTCCGATGCCTACCAGTTGGTGCAGTGGAAAGTTGGAATCCGGAATACGATTGGAGAGAAACTGAATTTTGATTTGGGGTTTGGCATCGATAACGTGTTGGACGAATCCTACAGTCGTGGTTTTGATATTAATGCCTTTGGTGGTCGGTATTTCCAACCTGCCCCGGAACGGAATTGGTTTTTGACACTTTCGCTCAATTATCAATTAGGCAATTAAAACTTCCTCGCCAGTACCACGGTTTTTTTGAAGGTATGATCTCTTCCGTTTGAACTATCGGAGGCTTCGAATAGTACGATGTAAATCCCTACCCGGTTGCTTCGTCGATCATCAGTAAGTCCATCCCAAATCAGTGAGCCTTCAAATCCCGCCTGGAAATTGTTTGCCAGTTCTCGGACTTCCCTCCCATATCGATCAAAAATCCTGACGCGGAGTAAATAATCCGGTTGATCGAGTTTGTAAGTAATAAACAGGTTGTCTTCAAATCCATCCTCATCGGGTGAAAATGGATTTGGTGTAAAAGAAATACCTTCGTTTTCGGGAACTGCTCCCACTTCCTGGAAAATGGTGTTTTCGAGCAACGGTGTTCCTCCGGAGACATGGGTTGAAGACGACCAATTTGAGGAATTATTACTGGGTCCATTGGGATCAATCCGTTCCAGAGCCACACCGCGTGTATCGATCAGGTTCGGGTTTTGCCAGCTTTCGTCGAAGAAAACTGAATCAATTACTTCACCAGTGCTGTTTGCCAGGAAAATGGCATCACCCGTGGAAGCCAGGCTTAAACTCGATCGATCTATTCGAATCACCTCAGCTTCACTTATCCTATCTAACTCAAAATAGATAGCTATTTTGCTTTGGCTGAATTCCTCGGATTCGTCTTCCGAATATATCAGATAATAAGCTCCGGGCGGAATCCATTTAAACTGGGTAGAAATCGGCATAATTGCTCGAACTTCATTTTCTTCATCCGGGGCATCATGAATGAATAATCCCTCCAGCGATCTGGCGGTATTTGATCGATTATAAATCTCGATGTACTCCGATTGATCCGGTAAATTATCTTCGTTATCGGCAAGCGGATTGTATAAAATTTCATTGATTACTACTGAACCCTTAACTATAGGAGATGCGATTGGTAGTGAGATTTGCTGAGCTTCATTTCCTTTCACATCCGAGATGTTTTCAATCCGAACCTCCATATTTACTGATATTCCTCTTTTTGATGGAACAGCAATTGGATCTTGCATCCATTTCAGAAAAAGTTCATTTCCCGGAATACCAGCAAAATTAATTACTCGAGTTTCCCGATCATTTACATAGAATCTCGATTCGGTATTCGTAACTACAAACTCAGAAAAAACCACCCGAACCATCGAATCGGATTGAACAGAAAAAATTATACCTGGAGGAATGACATCTTCCTCAAAATTTGTGCTTATCTCCCCCGCTGAGAATCCGTTTTCTGCCATGGAACTTCCCCAGTTGGATGCATCTGAAGAAGCCGCTAACGGATCACGACGTTCTAACGAAACTCCTGGTTCATTCCCTCCCCATGAACTTTGGTAAAACAGGCTGTCGATAGTAACGCCGTCGGAATTCCGCAGCACGAGTTCATCACCACTATCGTTTAGAGTTGGAAAATTTGGCATAAACAGCCCATTTTCTAAACTTTCTGCAAAGTCTTCCTGGTCAGTAAGCACCAGGTAGCTACCCGAATTCAAAATGGTTTCCATTGGGATTTCAGCACTTGAACTGGCATCGGAAAAGCTCCATCCGGAAAGATCAAAATTTGTATGTGATGTATTAAACAACTCCACAAACTCCGGAGAAACTCCATCTTTTCTTCTGTACAGAATTTCGTTGAATACCACGTCTCTAACTGTTTCTTCACCAATCTCTACATAGTTGAGCTTTACAATTTGTTCATTTTGAACATTTCCGAACAGATCTTCCAGATTTCGCAGCTGAATTATGACGGAGTCTCCATCTTGAAATGGGATCTCGTAAGAAAGCAGAACTGTATCTTCCTGAACCACTACTGAAAGCGGATCAGGCCCTATCGGATTGCTATAATTCTCCGGATTAGTAGGACTATCCCCGAATAATCGTTCGTTAAAAGCGAGCCATATTTCCTGATTTGATAAAAACCCCGAGCCGATCACTACTGGCGGATCAACATCAGGTAGAATGGCATTTTTCACACCAGGAGTTCCTTTATCTGGGGAAGGGGTATTCCCCCAATTTTCATTAAAGGTCGACGGTACATCCAGACTTCTTCTTTCTATAGAAATATCCACTCCGCCCCAGTCTGGGGAATATTCAAGAGAGTCTACTTTGCTCCCGTCTCCACTTAAAAGACGGATTTGATCTGAAGTATTATTTAGAGCTGGTAGTGATACATCCAGTGCATTGATCTCACCAAATATAGATCGCAGAGCTTCCGGATTGTTTGTCAATACCAGCAATGTATCGGAATGGAGTACAAAATCAGTATCAGAGATCGTATTGAGCGTATTGGAATCTCCAACTTGCCAGTCTTTTAGGTTTAAGGCCCCAGTAGTTCTGTTAATAATCTCAATGTACTCAGGAATTCCGGAGCCTGGCGGAGGATCCTTCAAAAACTCGTTGATTAGTACATCTCCTTGTTTAAAATCTTCGAACTTGAAAAAGGCTATCGTTGTATCTGAAATTACTGTGTCTTTTGTTGAAGATTGAATTCCCGTAATCGCTAATTGATTTTCCCCTTTCAGAAATGAAGAATCAAAGCTCAAATGAAGTGCATTTGCAGCAAGACTGGTTACACTTCGAGGATGATCCCTCCCATTTAGCAGAAAGTTAGTACTAACTGCTGATGCTACATCAATATCCCTGGAGAAGCTCAGTTCAATTTCTGAATCGGATGGAATTACTAAAGAATCCACCAATAGTGGATCTATAGGTACAATCGGGGTATCTATTTTGAAATCGAAGTAATAGTCATCAACCCGACTGGAAGTATAGGTAACTCTTATTCCGAAAAAAGAGGAGGTGGAATAAACATCATCAAACCCGGAATTACCGCTGTCCTTGAGTTCTCCATTGTAGCCCTTACCAACTTCCAGGTTCCAATTTCCTGCCACGTCTCTACGTACTTTAATTCGATAAGAGCCCCTGGCTTCAAATAATGTTGTATCAGATACTACTATGGACGCTTCAATACCGGAATCATATCTAATCAAATGAAAATAATCCGCTCCGGACTCTCCAATTCGAATTCCATATCCATTGAAAGCGCCAGTTAAATCAGCAATATCGCTGATCAGGATTATCTCAGCTTTATTTGAACCTGAAGGGGCACTACCATCGATCTGTATAAAAAACTCCCAGTAACCTGTTACACCGGATGATGGCGTTGACAAAAAACTGGAGGCAGCTCCATTGCCATTCAAACGGAGAACATTGTTTCCGTCCAGGTCAAAAATTACAAAATCTGAATCCGCCCCTAACCAGGTTGGGTTAGAGGAGAAATCCCCGTCCGAGAAATCGTCCTCGAAAACCTGACCTTTCGCCGTTACCCCTTCTAGAAGAAGAATCAAAATGATAGATGCATATTTCATGTGTTACAATATTGCTTGGTAAACAGATTGCAACAAACACCAGCACCATTAACTATATCTGTAAATAAAAAAAGGGCAAAAGGAGTGTTCCACCTTTCACCCATGGAAGGACATTGGGAGCTTCTCTTCTCCCAAGGCAATGATTGTCGTCTCTATGCTGTAAGTGAGACCATTTCCAACTGCACTCCTTACAGATTTTTTGTACTTTTTTTGAGATAATTTCAAAAGACCCTAACCCCCTAAAAATCAGGATTTCACATGCGGGCACTTCCATTTTATGACGACGAACAGAACGGCGGATTCATGATGTTGGAGGGAATTCTGCGCGTGGAAAAGGGTAAAATTGCTATTGAATACCAAAAGAAAGACGCCGTAATTGAGGTAGTAAAATCAGGGGTAAAAACGGTTGAGATTGATCTGAATAATATTGAGTTGATCGAGTACAAGAAAAAACTCTTCGGCTCACGATTAATCATCCATGCAAAACGCGCGACTGTTTTTGAGGATTTCCCGGGTAATGATTTGATGGTTCGAACGCTAAAAGTGAAGCGTAAACACCGCGATATAGCAGCAAATATTGCTTCGAACGTAAATCTCTTTTTATCCGAGAAAAAGCTTCGGGAACTGGATGGGGACATCGAATGAGTTTTGCCTATCACTACGAGATTTATGACAATGACTATGAAGAAGAGGTAAAAACGGTAAAAGGGGTCCTTAGCATTGATGGAGAGGAATTGCTGTTTGAGTATAAACTCTATGATGAGATTGGAACCGTGATCAGCACCCTGAATAAGTTCTCTTTAAACGTGGATTATTTAAAGAAGGTGATGTTTAAAAAGGGTTTTTTCCAATCCAAAATGATTATCGAAGCCGAAAAATTCGTGTTCCTGGACCCTATTCCTGGTAGTGAACAAGGTAAAGTCACCCTCTGGATAAACCGATCAGACCGTGGCTATGCTCAGTCCTTCGCGACCAAATTGAATATTGCACTTTCAGAGAGAAAGCTCAAGGAGTTGGATGATGAGTGAGATAGGTACTGAAACATTGGACTATGCGTTTAATCATTTTGATCAAGCATATAAAGGTACAATCTCTATGGACCGAAATGCTGAACTACTTAACATAAGTTATACAATATATATCGGACAAGGTCCCCCGATTGGAGTAAAGTTTCATTTATCAAAACAAAGGGAAGTAACACCTAGCTTTGAAGCAAAATATTCAGAATCCACTACTCAGAAAAACATGGGATGGGATGAAATTCCGGTACGGGTCGTCAACGATATAAGAGATTGGCTTCAGAATCAGATAAAGTCTGTTGCACTAGCTAATAATAGCCAACTACAATCCGCTTTAAACGCTTTTTTAGATCGAATTCCAGACTAATACCTGAACATCTTTAGGAACCAATTGGCAGTTTTGTAATAAATACTATCATTTTAATAATGATATGAGAACTGACCGAATAAGTTTTAGAAAAGTGGTTAATTATATGCTACTTGGAATTCTAGGAATAGCATTCATAATTGGAGTATTATTATTCTTTGGATCAGCTTATACAATTCTAAATCATTACTTCTATTGGAGACCTTCAAAGATTGCAGCAGAATTTGAAACTTCAATAATCTTTGCCACGAGTTATCTTATTGCTGCGATATTAATTTTTTTCTTTTTTTACTTAATAAGAAAAATTCGATCACAAGTGCCATAATAACTCTTATGTTTCATGGTACTTCTCCTCCCCCAAAAGAATAATTTATTTTGGGTCATTCTGAGGCTACCGCCGAAGAATCAACACATTTCTTCGAACAGTAAGATTTATAGATCTTTTGCTTTCGCCTGTCTGCCTACAGGCAGGCTCAGGATGACACAAAAAAAATAGACTCAATTTCTCAGCTCAAATATCCCTTCTTTACTAACAACTCCGCATTCAAAATCGCTCCTCCTGCTGCACCACGAATGGTATTATGGGCCATACACACAAAGCTGACATCAAATACTTCTGCTTCCCGTAATCGTCCCATATGTAATTGCATGCCATTTTCATGATCGGCATGAAGGCGTGGCTGAGGGAATCTCTCCTCATCGTGTAGTTTAATCACTTCTTTCGGTGCAAAAGGCAGTCCCAGGTCCGCTATCGGGTTTTCAAACCCCAGAACAGCCTCTTTCACTGATTCTATTGAAGTTGGTTTAGTCACCAGTTTTACAGTAACCGCTGCCATATGGCCATTTAACGTCGGTACGCGGGTACAGGTGGCCTGTACCGGGTAATCCGGCATTTCTACCGAACCATTATTGAGGGAACCGAGCAATTTCTGTGTTTCTGGTGCAATTTTATCCTCTTCACCAGAGATAAAAGGAACCACGTTTCCCAGTATATCCAGGCTGGGAACACCCGGATAACCCGCCCCGGAAATAGCTTGCATGGTGGTCACTACTATTGCTTCGATACCGAAAGCATCATAAATCGGCTTTAACGCCAAAGAAAGTGGTACAGCCACACAATTGGGGTTGGTCACAATCCAACCGGAGCCATCCTCTGTGAATGTTTGTGTTTTGATCAGCTCAATATGATCCGGGTTCACTTCAGGTACAAGCAATGGTACCGTTGGATCCATTCGATAATTCTTGGCATTCGAAATCACCGGAATTCCTGCACGCGCGAACGCGCCTTCAATTTCAAAAGCAACGGAGGAATCCAATCCCGAAAACACAAAATCGACCCCTTGCATCTGATCGGGCTCGCATACGCTTACAGTCATTTCTGCTACATAACCCGGAAGCTGAACATCTTCAATCCAGTTGGCAGCGTCTTTATATTTTTTTCCAGCTGACCGGGAAGATGCTCCCAAAGCTGCAATTTCGAACCAGGGATGGTTTTGTAGTAAACGAATAAATTTCTGGCCAACCGCTCCGGTCGCCCCAAGAATGCCGACTTTCATGAGTACAATTAAGAATAATCAGTGAGTGAATTAAGAAGTGGAAATTACCATTCTTAATTCTCAATTCTTAATTGAGATTCTAACAAAAGCTTCAAATATCTTTCTTAGTAGTAATAGATAAAGGATGTATCAAATCCTTATCTTCTGCGCTCATTTTAACTCAGTAACGAAGTATTTCTGTTTCATGTCGAATTTAGACAGCCTCGATAAAATTGTTTCTCTGGCCAAAGCGCGTGGCTTCATTTTCCAGTCCTCCGAAATTTATGGCGGGTTAAGTGCCGTTTATGATTACGGCCCCCTAGGTGTGGAGCTCAAGAGAAATATCCGGAACGCCTGGTGGAAAGAAATGACCCAGCGACACAGCAATATCGTAGGGGTGGATGCAGCTATTTTTATGCATCCGCGCGTATGGGAGGCTTCAGGTCACGTTGGCGGGTTCAATGATCCTATGATCGACGATAAACAATCTAAAAAGCGTTATCGGGCTGATATGCTGATCGAGCAATACATTTTGAAGCTCGAAAAAGATGGCAAGACTGAGAAAGCTACTGAACTTCAGGAATTACTTGATACTTCAGGAACGCGTAAAAGCCTGACGGAAGACCTCTACGATATTATTATAGAGAATGAAATTAAAGCGCCGGATTCAGGGGCTTTTGACTGGACGGAAGTGCGCCAGTTTAACCTTATGTTCAAAACCCAGTTTGGGGCTACCTCCTCGGAAGAAGATGGGGTGTATTTACGTCCAGAAACCGCGCAGGGAATTTTCGTGAACTACAAGAACGTGCTGGATACCAGCCGGGTTGCAGTGCCTTTTGGGATTGCTCAAACGGGTAAAGCCTTCCGAAATGAGGTGGTTGCCCGTCAATTTGTATTCCGGATGCGGGAGTTCGAACAAATGGAAATGCAATTTTTTGTGGAACCCGGTACCGATGCTGAAGCTTATAATGCCTGGAAGGAAAAACGCATTGGTTGGCACCAACGAATTGGTATCCGGAAAGAGAATCTACGTTTTGCGGATCATCCGCAGGACAAACTCGCTCACTATGCCCTGGCCGCGGTTGATGTTCAGTACCAGTTCCCAATTGGCTGGCAGGAAGTGGAAGGCATCCATAATCGTTCGGATTTTGATCTCACCCAACACCAGGAATTTTCAGGTAAAAAGCTCGACTACTTTGATCAAAAAGCGAATAAGCGCTACGTCCCTTACGTGATTGAAACCTCCATTGGCCTTGATCGCTGTACATTGATGGTACTTTGTGATGCTTATCGTGAAGAGGAAGTAAACGGGGAAAAACGAACCGTACTGAAAATGCATCCTGAATTGGCTCCCGTTCAGGTTGGGGTTTTTCCTCTTATTAAGAAGCCTGAACTACAGGAATTGGCACGCAAGATTGAGGCTGATTTAATTGAAGATTATTCTGTTCAATACGATGAAGCGGGTTCGATCGGTAAACGATACCGACGCCTCGATGAAGCAGGAACTCCTTTTTGTATCACAGTGGATTTCGATGGCCTGGAAGACAACACCGTTACCATCCGTTATCGGGATGATATGAGCCAGGAACGCATTTCTGTCGATAAAGTCGCCGATGCAATCAAAGATGGAATGAAGGGGTGGAGTCCTTCGTAAGGTTAGTTCTTGTTCAGAATCAATTCTTTTACCACTCCTGAGTCATCCTGAACTTGTTTCAGGATCTTTAGGCATGACGGAGGTAATGTTCTCAACAAAAGATGCTGATCCCGAAAGCTTTCGGGGCGGCATGACCTATTTAGGGAGCTAAAGAGCAATGATCCAATCAGAAATACTTTCCAAAAACCCATTCACGAATTCCTTGGGTAGTGTGGGATATTCTGTTACAAATCCGGAGTTGGCAGGTTGAAACAAATGATTCGCATCTTTTAGAGTTTGGATTTCACAATCCATTAAATCATTCATACAAATCTCTACCAGCACCGTTTCATTTTGTGATGGAGTGACCTGCGTATCTTTTTCCCCAAATAATGCCAGAATAGGTGTTTCAAGTCCATTTAAATCATCAGCAGGATCATAGTGAAGTAAAGACCGCATTTGAGGGGCCTGGAAAGGAATTACTGACGCATTGAATTGAGCTTCGGCAAACGCCTCAACATCCACGATATACTGGCGCTGGGATTCAGGTAAATTAGCAACCTCACGTTCTACCAGCTTTTGGAATTCCACCTTTAGCTCATCCCAACCTTCATTTTTTCGAGCAACTTCATAGGCCATATCCTGGAATCCCAGGACATATTCAATGTCTTCTTTGGATTTTCCGGCGGCTTCCTGCATGATAGTCACCTGCTCGGAAATTACATCTTTGAGAGGCACGGTTGTAGAAGCCTTCAATATCACTCCAACCACACGATCATCCTTAGCGGCTACTTTGGAAGCAACTACCCCACCCTGACTGTGTCCCAGCAAGATAAACTCGTCATAAAGAGTTTTCGATTGAAATTGGAAGTAATCCATGATTTTGGTCACGTCATCGGACAGGTCATCTAATGTCGACTGAGCGAAATCACCCGTGGACGCTCCGACTTGCCGATCGTCGTACCTGAAACTTGATATTCCCTTTCCAGAAAGGTGATCTGCAATAATCTTAAACGGCTTGAAACCGTACAGTGTCTCATCTCTGTCCTGTCCTCCGCTTCCGGAGATCATGATAACAAGCGTCTCTCCCTTTTCATGACTATCGGAAACTTCAAGTGTTCCTCCAATTTGTAAATCTCCATTTGGAATGATGAGATCCTGTGCATAGGAACAAATACTGAGGACAAGAACCAGGAAAAAACTAATAATTATTGATTTCATGATGCCGTGTCCGTGTCGAGTTTTTTGAAAATTATATATGAGTATACCAGCGGGATACCTGCCAGAATGCTTACCATAATGATGGTGAAATAGAGTGTTGCAGAAGCAAACCCAAACCATGGAAATACCATCATTATCAAGCCGCCAACAATCCAGAGTTTACTTCCCAACCGATGCGTCCGTTTCCATACTTCCGGACTCTCAAGGGTCCAAGGGGTTCTAATCCCGATGAAGTAGTTTGGCTTCACAGAGTTGATGTAATTTCCAACAATAAAAATCAGAGCTCCAACCCCAGTCTGAACATAAATCCCAAAATTGATGGTTGAACCCATGGATGAAGACATTACAAAGGCATAAATCCCTACCATAAAAACCGACATAAATAACCGGATTGCAGCAATTGGCTTTTGAGCGGCCTGTATCTTTTTCTTTGGATCGATTGCGGGCAAAAAAACGAGCATGAGATACGTTACTATACCGATTGAAGGAATCAGGATCGCGTTGATCCACTTGGGACCCCAATCATCTGCTTCACCTGCTGCGTTAAAATGGGTCGGAACGATATCGGGTAAGTCATTCCATAAATAAGCGGATACAGCAAATGGTACAAGAAGAAGAACTAGTACGTACCATTCTTTTTTGAGTGTTTCTGCGAACATAGGATTTACTTTGAGTTTAATAGATTGAACAGCCACTGGGTAGCTTCTTCCAGCACGGTTGTATCCAGCGAATAGGTTATGAACTGGCCATCCCGTTCGGTCGAGACCAGACCTGCCTGTTTCAAAATGTCAAGGTGATGAGAAATACTCGGTTTCGAGATCTCAAATACCTCGGCAATTTCACCCGCAGTCATATCTCTTTCTTTTAACAGATCAAGAATTTTCCGCCGGGTTGGATCATTCAGTGCTTTAAAAAGTGAATTCATTTAGATAATTAGGTAACTGTCTAAATATAACATCCAAAACGGGGAATTCAATAAAAGGTTTCAACTAATCCAAATCGTCTAATTGGATGTTCAAAGCTTTCACACTGATTTGGATTTCAATCATCATCATGCCAAGAGATATGAGGAGTAATATTAAACTCAGCCCAAACAGAATTTTCCCGAGAATTATCCATCCCGCAAAAAGAGCGACCATACAAAAGACGGAAAGAAAAAGAGAGCCAATCCCCAGTAACTGCATGTTCTTGATGAGTTCCACCCGCTTGTGGAGATTATCTATTTGTGCTTTAGCGCCTTTATCTCCTGTTTCCTTATAGCGCCGGTGTAGTGTACGGATCAGGTTTGCAATCGAAAGAAACCGATTGGTGTAGGCGAGCAACAGCAGTGAAATTGCTGAGAAAAGAAGTCCGGGTGTAGTGAGGTTTAATTCCATAAAAAAAGCCATCCATTGATGGCTCTTAAAATATCAATTCATCAATAAATTACTGCTGAATTCCAATCACCCCACAGCCAATTCTTGGGCCAGAATCCCCTGAGGGTTGAGAAACTAAATCATCTTCTCCCGCATGCACAATCACTCCGCGTCCAATGATTTTATCTAAGTCAATTACCTGATCGATATAATTCCGGGTACCAACACCTTCATCATTGGCTTCGAGGTTTCCCATTGCCCCCATGTGGCGGTCTAACATATCGGGAGCTCCATGTTCCATTCCATCAGGATTAAAATGCCCTCCAGTGGATGTGCCATCATCTGCTGTACAATCTCCGAATTGATGGATATGAAATCCATGTTTTTCCCCAGTAAGTCCATTCACAACTGCACTAACCTGAACCCCACTTTCCACCTTTTCGAAATAAACGGTTCCAGAAACATCACTTCCGTTAATTGGATGAATTACAGCAACCAGCTTATCTACTTTGGTATCATGCTTACCTTCTTCAGAGTGTTCCGGTGCGCATGCAATGATGAGTAAGAGCCCCATAGCTCCCAACAGATTTTTCATGTCGATCAATAAATTTGAAATTCACTAATTCAAAGTACTTTTGAACGGAATTCGTTCAAACTATTTATCCCTTCCATAAAGACTTTGTATTCATCAGGAGCTTTTTCCCGGAGTGATTTGAGTCTATTTTGGGTCGCCGCTTCCCGGAAAAAATGATTCGCATTTTTAAAGAATATTGAGGTATAGAGGCTCAGGATCAAATACCCAAAAATGTATGTCGAGGGTACCGAAGCAATGATCAGAATTAAAGCTATCAATCCCCAGAAAGCAGGAAAAAAGAAGAGTGAAATCAGAAATTTAATGGAAGCATCAAAGGCCCGGTCTTTGACTTTATTGTTGATCACATTACGAACCGGCAGGTAGGGAATGATATTGTTAAACCAGGCGAAGAGATATAAAGGGAATAGTAAAACCAATAAAGCCCATGGTCTTTTCCGGCCATTAATTGTCTTTATTGAAAGGTTATACTTGTTGCTTATATCAACAACCTGCTTACCTGTCTCAATTAACTCGGAAGTAAGTTTTGAATCAATGTTCTCGATTTTCTCATTTACGCGACCCGGATCAATGTACTGATGAGCATCGTTTTCCAAATCTGTAAGGACAACCTGCAACGTCGGGTAATGATCGAGATTGGGAACATGCATAGTCGTTTTCTTCATCCCTTCGGCAACATCTATTTTCAACTGGTTGGCTGCCTTTCGTTCGTCTTGTTCATACAATTCCCGATACTTACTCATTGGGATCGGTTTGCCATAAACGACCCGAATTCGATTACGTGAACGACGATGCTCGGTATAATTCAATCCAACAGGTAACATCTGCAAATCGAGTTCCCAGTTATTCTTGATCTCAGCATCAAAAGCGATACGGGTAAACCCTTTACTGAGTGGTCGAATTCTTCTTCTTAGATCATGATTGGCTTCAGGAAAAACCAGTACCGGATGGCCTTTTTTTAATAACTCAACGCAGTATTCGAAAATCTCATTGTTCTTGGTCACTGAGCTCAAACCGTCCCTTACCCGATACACAGGAAGCATGTTTAAACTTCGGAGAAGAAAGCTTGCAATCGGACTTGAGAAAACCCCGGCTCTTGTTAAAAAAAACATAAACCCGGGCATAGTGTTCACCACAAGAAGTGCATCCATGAAGGAATTCTGATGATTCGGGAGAACCAGAACAGGCTTATTCTTCGGGATATTTTCCTTACCCCGAACTTCCACCCGTGAATAAAAGAAATGCAACCCAACACGCACCAGGTTCCTAAAAAACTGGTACCAGAGATAATTTTTATGCATTCGAAAAAACTTTTTGAAGACTTGCTTTTCCTATCGACCAGTACCAACCGATAGCGAAGCCCATAATTATATGCCAAATACCCCACCATGCTGCAATAAGTGCCATGCCACCTAATTCCCCAAAGAAGTTGAAAATTAATAACAGCCCAAGTCCCGAGTTTTGAATCCCGGTTTCTACTGAAATGGACTTTCGATCTTCTATGGACAACTTCAGGATTGTAGCAATGGTAAACCCTCCAACGAGTGCCAGTGCATTGTGAATAAACACATACCCAACCACATAATGCACATTCTCTACAAAGTTGTCGAGATTCATAGAAAAGGCGACCAAAATAAAACCTGCAAAGAAGATCACCCCGAAGCCTTTAATCCATTTGGTAAGCTTTAAAGCGAGTTCCTTTTTGAAGTGCCGGACAGTCATTCCAAGTATCAAAGGGATTCCCAAAATGATCACAACGATCCGGAAGACCTCAGATAAATCCAGGCTTACTTCCCTTAAAATGGCATTGGTGGGTTCGTATAAACTCGCCCAGAACATGAAATTCAATGGAGTAGCAAAAATAGCCAGCAAGGTTGCTATGGCAGTCATCGTAACAGAAAGCGCGATATTCCCCCCTGCTAATTGAGAGAAAAAGTTCGAAATATTCCCTCCCGGACAAGCAGCAACCATCATCATCCCCAAAGCAAGTGATGGATGTGGTTGTAAGATGATGATCACTAGATAGGTAATTGCAGGGAGAAAAATAAACTGAGAAAAAACCCCGCCAATGGTAGATTTTGGGTTCTTTGCCAGGTCTTTAAAGTCCTGGATGGTGAGTTCAAGCGCCACCCCAAACATGATGAAAAATAGTGATGCGTTCATCACCATTAATCCGCCTGTATTCAAATTTAACTGTAGCGCGTCTATCCCTTCCTGCATCCAAACAAATTAAAGATTAAAGATGAAAAATTAAGAACAGGCTAAAACTATTTTTTCATCTTTAATTTTTAATTAGAGAGAAGCAAATGGCTTCATACTGAGATCGTCAAACTGTCCAAGTTCAGCTTTCATTTTCCCGGTAATGGCTATCATGGCTGCATTATCTGTGCAGTACGTGATATGCGGAATATGGAGGGTTAATCCCATCTCGAGAGCTAATTGTTCAGCTTTTGACCGGAGCATCGAATTTGCTGAAACACCACCTGCTATTGCAATCGATTTTACCCCGGTTTGAAGAACAGCTTTTTTTAGTTTTTTGATAAGTACCCCGGTGATCGCCTCAGAAATACTGGCGGATAGGTCATTCAGATTATTTTTTTTCCATTCTTCTGATTTATCCTGAAGAAAATAGAGTGCACTCGTTTTTAATCCTGAAAAGCTGAAATCCAGACCTTCATTTCGCAGAGCCTGAGGGAATTTATGGAAGCCAGGATCCCCTTTTCCCGAAAGCCGATCCATGTGCGGCCCTGCCGGATAGGGTAGCCCTAGAATTTTCCCGATTTTGTCGAAGGCTTCTCCAGCGGCATCATCACGGGTCTGTCCAAGAATCTCATGTTCGAAAGGAGCTTTAACCAAAACCAGTTGGGTGTGTCCACCCGAAACCGTAAGACAAACAAACGGAAATTCCGGAGTCTCATCGATGAAGTTCGCATAGATGTGTGCGTCCATATGGTTCACCCCAACAATTGGGATATTTCTTGATAGCGAAACTCCTTTCGCGAAGCAAAGCCCTACGAGCAATGAACCCATTAAACCCGGTCCCTGAGTCACAGCAATCAAATCTATTTCTTCCATAGAAACGCTTGCTTCTTCCAGAGCCTGTTCCACCGTTTGGCTAATTGTTTTTTGATGGGCACGGGATGCCAATTCCGGCACCACACCCCCAAATTTCACATGAATGGACTGCGAAGCGATGATATTGGATTTCACTCCTTCGTCGGTTAAAACCGCCGCTGAAGTGTCATCGCAGGAAGATTCAATTGCAAGAATATTCATTTGGGGAAGATAATCAGTTATATGACTATTCCCTTCTTATCGGATGTATAAAATGTTTTCCTGATTTCAGAACTGCTTCAACTTGTTCGAGTTCATGCCATCTTATAAAGACATGATTGGAATCACTCTCATTCGATGATAGTATAGGTAAACAACAAATTCCAAGTTCATCTGCTAACCCTATAAAGCCGGAAATCTCATCCAGATTTGGTAAATACCAATCGGAATAACCATTTAACTGAAGATTGTCAATATAGACAGCAGCTGGGGGATCATTTTCATCATAATCGCAATCTGCATCTACAATTCTGCGATTGTTTTCAAAACCGTGTCCGTATCCGTTTAAAGTGCTATCAATTAGAATTCCGGAGCAACCCCAATCATACTGTGTAAACTCATTATTCCCCGTGTACCAATCACCCGGAGCTGCTACCAGATATTGCCATCCACCGGTTGCATCCCCTTTGTCATAAAATACAATGCCACCAAACTGTAATTCCTCCTCTTTTGTGCTAAATGATTTGATTCCAGTTGACACGCTTTGCTTTTCATATTCGTCCAATTCATTATCATAATAGAATTTATGTTCATAGAAGTATTTTGTATTCGGCTTTAGCGAAACTATAGATCTCCATGAAATACCTTCATTATTCCCTCTATCTAAATTTACTAACCCTATTTCTTCAATCTGATCAAACCCCACACTATTTTCCTGAGTTGGTATAGAATCAGTAGAAATCAAGAGTACCGAATTGTAGCTAACATCAAATACTGAATTAGGTACTACATCATTAATTTTCACCAAAATCGTAAGATCGGCGGATCTTATTCCGGGACTTACTTCGTCTGAAATTAGTTCAAGAAATTTTGGTGACTCATTTTCAGTAATTTCAGCGGTATAAAACCCTTTCTGCTCAATTTTTTTCTCTTTTCCATTATAGTCTAAACTGAGATCAAAAGAATAAGTCTCGTTTTCCAATAATTCAGATATATAGAAGTATATTTGTACGCTACTACTGTCAGAATTTGTCTCCACATTTACTGAATCAACCTGAAATTCTTTCTCATTAAGTAAGTGATTATTTCTTTTTAGCTCAATCGTATAGGCCAGGCTGTCTATATCAAATGAACCTGAATAGGTAAAACCAATAATTGCTGAAAAGGTAGTTGCTGTATTTGAACTCTGTATTATCGATGCATCCCCCCATGAAAATGCCTCTATATTCTTTTCGTTTGAGGGTTCATCTTGCGAATTGGAAACAGAATCTTTACACCCCAAATAGGAGAAAAACAGAGCTAAAATAAGTAATGATTGATATTTCATATTCAGTCATAACTTGACTGTTAAATTACTGTTTTTGAATTCGAATAGAAATAAAAAAGCCCCGATCATAGACCGAGGCTTTATAAGATCCTCAAACAAGCCTACCTCTCGGTAGACAGGTGCATGATGACTATTTCTTGTGTTTACTTCTTATCGTCGTCGTCAACAACTTCGAAGTCGGCATCTACCGCTCCTTCACCAGCATCTGAAGAAGCTTCCGCTTCCTGAGCAGGCTCAGAAGCACCGGCATCCCCTTCAGGTCCACCTGCGGCGGCTTCAGCTTGTGAGGCTGCATAGATTTCCTGTGAAGCTGCAGTCCAGGCAGTATTCACTGCTTCCATTGCCGCGTCAATCTCATCGAGATTTTCAGCTTTGTGTGCTTCTTCCAGCTTTGCAACCGCGTCAGAGATCGCTGTTTTATTGGCTTCAGAAATCTTATCACCGTACTCATCTAACTGCTTTTTGGTAGAGAAGATCAAGCCGTCTGCCTGGTTTAGTTTCTCTACTTTCTCACGAATTTTCTTGTCTTCATCTTCGTGATCTTTTGCAGCCTGCTTCATTTTTTCGATTTCCTCATCACTTAGTCCGGATGAAGACTCGATACGAATGCTTTGCTCTTTTCCAGTTCCTTTGTCTTTCGCGAGGATGTTCAATACACCATTCGCATCCAAATCGAACGTCACCTCAACTTGGGGCATACCACGAGGTGCAGGTGGAATTCCATCCAAATGGAATCGACCCAACGTTCTGTTATTGGCAGCTTGCGCACGCTCACCCTGAAGCACATGAATTTCTACCGAGCTTTGGTTATCTGCTGCGGTTGAGAAAACCTGAGACTTGCTGGTTGGGATAGTACTGTTCGACTCGATAAGAGGAGTCATTACGCCTCCTAACGTTTCGATTCCCAAAGTAAGCGGTGTTACATCTAAAAGAACTACATCTTCTACGTCACCAGAAAGAACACCACCCTGGATGGCAGCACCAACGGCAACAACCTCATCCGGATTTACACCTTTGCTCGGTTCTTTTCCAAAGAATTCTTTTACCGCTTCCTGGATCCGAGGAATACGGGTTGATCCACCCACTAAAATAACCTGGTCGATTTCCGACTTGCTCATTCCGGCATCTTTCAATGCTTTCTCGCAAGGAGTGATAGATCTTTTCACCAAATCATCTACCAATTGCTCGAACTTAGCGCGACTCAAGTCAACGTTCAGGTGCTTAGGACCATCCTGGGTAGCTGTTATGAAAGGAAGATTCACATTCGTTTTTTGAGAGGCAGAAAGCTCAATTTTTGCTTTTTCAGCAGCATCTTTCAATCGCTGCATCGCCATTGGGTCATTTCGAAGATCAACCCCTTCAGAAGCTTTGAATTCATCTGCCAGGAAATCGATGATTCGCTGATCGAAGTCATCTCCACCAAGATGAGTATCTCCGTTTGTCGACTTCACTTCAAAAACGCCATCGCCAAGCTCAAGAATAGAGATATCAAAAGTACCTCCACCAAGGTCATACACAGCGATAGTTTGGTCTACATCTTTCTTATCCAAACCGTAAGCAAGTGCAGCTGCAGTTGGCTCGTTGATGATTCTCTTTACTTCAAGTCCTGAAATTTTACCGGCTTCCTGAGTAGCTTTTCGTTGAGCGTCATTGAAGTACGCAGGAACTGTGATTACCGCTTCGGTTACTTTTTCACCTAAATACTCTTCGGCGGTTTGCTTCATTTTTTGAAGCACCATTGCAGAAATCTCCTGTGGAGCATACTTGCGATCATCAATCTGAACACGGGCAGTTCCATCATCGCCCTTCACCACTTTATAAGCAACCTGTTTGGTTTCATCGCCAACCTCGCCGTGCATACGTCCCATAAATCGCTTTACGGATGCCACGGTTTTATCAGGATTGGTGATGGCCTGGCGTTTTGCAGGTGCGCCCACTAAGCGCTCTCCGTCTTTGCTAAATGCGACCACCGAAGGAGTTGTACGACCTCCTTCAGCATTTTGGATTACTACCGGTTCGTTTCCTTCCATTACAGAAACGCAGGAGTTGGTAGTACCTAAGTCGATTCCAATAATCTTTCCCATCGTCTAAATGTCTGTTTTAATTTTTACTGTTTGATATTCTTAGTTAACCGGAATATTTGATCGGTCTTTCAGCGACTCTGATTTTGGCATGGTAACCGTCAACACTCCATTCCGAAAGTTTGCATTGATTTCGGCAGTATTCACATCCTCTGGCAAAGCAAAAGAACGTGCAAAAGCACCTCGCTTTCTTTCCTGTCTCTTAAATTCTTCTCCCTCACCCGCTACTATATCCCGCTCACCCTTTATGGTAAGTACATGGTTCTTTAAAGCTATACCGATCTCTTTCTTGGCCAGCCCTGGTAAGTCGATCTGCACTTTGTATTCTGTTTCACTTTCCAGAATATCGCAATCGGGGGCAAAGTCCTTGTCGTCGTGATTCAATGGAACCACTTTCTCAACAAATTCCTGTATGTCCTTTCCTAATTTTGAAAGGTGTTTCTCTATCTCTATTCCAAAGTCTGTGAATTCTCCCATGGCGCTCGCTTTCGTTTAAATTCGAAATTGATTTAGCAAGCACGATGCCAATCAGGGTTCAATTTTTCCGTTCTGTCGTATTGACACCGCGTTCATGACGCGGAATTAAAAATTAAGAATTTTGAATTTTTCGCCCTCTTCGTCATGCTGAACCTAATTCAGGATCTTCGTGGTGACTAAAAGCCCAGATTGAAGCTCATTAGTCATTCTGAGTGAAAGCGAAGAATCTTATCGGATACTTAGAAAGATCCTTCTCCCGATGTATCGGGAGAAGGATGACATACAAAAAAATACTAACCGATTAAGGAAGGACGGTTAACCGTTAGCGAGAATCTCCAAATCTTCCCAAAACGTCTTATAACTCACGGCCGCGCTTTCTGCGGATTCGATTTCGGAGGCTTCTTTTCCTTTAAGGGACAGAATTGCTGAGGCCATAGCAATCCGGTGATCGTGGAATGAATCGAATTGAGCGGACTCGAATTTGAACTCCGGGTTACCACGAATAACCAGTCCGTCTTCCATTTCTTCATACACTCCACCCACAGCATCCATCATTTTGGCAATGGCCATGACCCGATCAGTTTCCTTGTGGCGCAACTCTTCCGCCCCGGAAATAATAGAAGTTCCATCTGCAAACATCATAGCCACTGATAAGATAGGAAGCTCATCAATGCAATTTGGAATCAGCTTTGGATCGAGATCAATTTTATGAAGCTGAGCCGATCGAACGATAATATCTCCACAAGGTTCCGTTCCTTCTTCGTGTTCATTTTCGACCGTAATATCGGCACCCATATCTTTCAAAATGGATAATAAGCCAGTACGGGTTGGATTGAGTCCCACATTCTGCATACGGATTTCAGAATCCGGCATAATGGAACCTGCAACCAGCCAAAATGCAGCGGCAGAGAAATCCGCTGGAATTGTATAACTCTGGTTCGGGATTCCATCCTTCATAGAGGCTGAAATGACCCGTTTACCATCCACTTGTTCCACACCAAGGTTTAATAATCTTTCCGTGTGATCGCGACTTGGTGTAATTTCTATCACCTTGGTGGGAGTTTCCCCAAATAACCCTGCCAACAAAATACTGGATTTCAACTGGGCACTGGCTATTGGCAATTCAAACTCAATAGGAATCAATGGATCCTCCCGGGTAACAAAAAGAGGGGCATATTCTCCATTTCGGGCCAGAATATGGGCACCCATGCTTTCCAGTGGCTCGATTATTCGAGTCATCGTGCGGGCAGAAAGTGAAGGATCTCCGATCATTTTTACTGCCGAACCTGAACCAACCAACACCCCGGCTAGCAATCGCATCGCGGTTCCTGAATTTCCACAATCCAGTTCATCAGAAAGAGGTTGAATTCCGTACCTACCACGACCTTCGATAGAAACCACTTCATCTAGTTGAGTAACTTCCGCGCCTAGCAATTGTACGCAATTCAGCGTGCTTTGAGGATCCTCGGCAGGAGAATAATTCTTGATCACAGATTTCCCATCATGCAATAACGCAAAAATTGCCGCTCGTTGGGAAATGGATTTATCCGGCGGTGGGGTAATGGTTCCGTTTAAGGAAAATGCAGGGGAAACTTTTTTGATCATCCTGGTCGAAGTAGAAATTTGACTGCAAAGGACGAAGGTAGGGAATTTATTGTTTCGGTTTTGGGGATTCGCTCATCGAAAATCGTTATTTGATAAAGGCGGCTTAATACTCGTTGATTTTAGCTATAGTCATCCTTCGTCCCGATTTATCGGGACTCAGGTTGACAAAAAACTCGTAAATAGCCTTCGCCCATTTAAGAATCCCCAGCCTGATCGATCAAATTCTGGGCCAATGCTGCTGCTTCGGTACCTGGATAAAACTCAATGATTTCATTTAGTATAGCCAGGGCATCTCCCCGGTTCCCTAATTGAATGTTGCTTTCGGCAGAGTGATACATACCCAAAGAAACCCAGGTATCGAAAGCCTCAAAGAGGATTTTTACACGGGCGTATTCAGCAATAGCTTCCTCAAAATTCTCCTGCTCTTGTTCCAATCGGCCTAAATAAAACTGTGCTTCCGCTCCAATTTCAGTCGTATTTCGGTCGGCAATGGGTTTTAAAATAAGCTGTGCTTCCTCAAACTTTTGCTCTGCCACAGCCACTTTGCCAAGACCTACACTAGCCGCTTCATTTCCCTGGTTTACCTGTAGTGCTGCTTCGTACTCTTCTCTTGCAACTTCATACTGATTTTGAGCAAGGCTTGCATTCGCCATGCCGATGTACGCTTCCTGGATAAACCTGCGTTCTTTCTGCAGCAACTGACTGAAATATTCGTGCGAGGTTTCGAACTCATCCAAATCGAAATACAAAAGCCCCAGGGAAGTTAGTGCAGCAGGCACCTGGCCATCATTTGGAAACTCATCAAGTACCGTCTGGTAGGAAGAAATTGCGCGATCAACCTGGCCTACCTGTCGGTAAGCGACTCCTAAATTCATGTAAGCTTCCGGAGCAAGCGCATCGGAGTTTGTAACCCGTAGATACTGTCTAAATTCACGAATGGCTCCCTCGTAGTCCCCAGTTTGGAAAACCGTTTCCGCCTGGCGATATCGAAGTCGGTCTGCAGTGGAAGATTGAGGGTTATCACCCAGAAATTCTTCCAAAATCACGGAACTGCTGTCTTCACCTCCCGATGAAAGTTGCGCGTATTGAATCCCGTTAATTGCCTCAATAATGTATCTGGATCGGGGATAGTTATCCAATACCATTTGATATGCGTCAACTGCCCGATCGTATTCGCCGGCATTGTAGAAGGCGTCTCCAATATTGTACTGGGCTCTTGCAGCCCAATCTGTTCCGGGATATCGGCTGATTACGGTCTGAAATTCTTCAATTGCCTGGGAATAATTCGATGTATTCAGATAAATGTAGGCAACGTTATACTGCGCCTGCTCCCTTAACCGGCTGAATGGATAAATACGTAGCATACGCCGGAAATTGCTTACCGCTTCAAACGTTCGATTTGATCGATAGTAGGAGTTTGCCACCTGGAACATCGCGTAATCACCACCAGGCTCAGCCCCAATGGCTTTATTATAAAACTGAATCGCATTTCGATAGTCGCCAAGAGCATAATAAGCATCACCAATTCGTAACTGTGTATCTACATCGTAGGGGTAAAGTGCAATTGGCGGCGGATTGTAATTGTTAAGAAAATCCTCGAGCGGACCAACAGCTAAATCGTATTGTCCTGTCTTGAAATAACTCCATCCTAAAGAGTAACGAGCAGCTCCAATCATCTCATGATCAGGATAATTATCAACAAAAATTTTGAATCGTCGAGCTGCATCTCCGAATTGATCCAGCTTGTAGTAGGCATCACCGCTCCAGAAAAGTGCTTCTGCTCCGAGTTCGGAGTCCGGAACTTCTGCATACACTGCTTCAAAGATAGGCTGTGCTTGTTCATAAGCCTGATTTCTGAATAGAATCCAGGCTTTTTGGAACCGGGCTTGCCTGCGAAGTTGAGGATCGATGTTCGCAACTTTCTCCGCTTCTTCAAAAGCCTGGGAAGCACGTGTGAATTCGTTGTTCGCAAAATAGGCTTCTCCAAGCATGGTGTAGATTTTACCGGGATCCTGAAGTTGATCCTGATTTCGAACAAGGTCGAGTAAAGTGACGATTGCAGCATCGTAATTTCCTGCCTCAAAGGAAGAAATTGCCCATTCGTAATATGCTTCTTCTACCCATAGTCCGGATTTATAACGATCTCCGAACTCAGTAAATGTATCCATCGAACGCTGATAATTCCCACCTAATTTGTGGTTGATGGCTTCGTAATACATGGCTTTCCTGGAGAGTTCGGAATCATCAATAATTGCTTTTTCGAAGGATTGAGCCGCCCAATGATAGATGCCCTGTCGGCTGTATAACCACCCAAGTCCATAATGGGCGGGTGCTTCCCGATCGGTTCCCTGAGTCAATCGGATATACTGCAAATAATCTTTCGTGGCTTCGTCATAACTTCCCAGGTAATTGTGCGCTTCTGCCATTAAAAACAATGCCTTGATCCTGGATTCATCATCAAGAAAAATCATTTGAGCGTCGAGTGCTTCGATGGCTTCGTCGTATCTCCCCTGCTGGTAATACGACTCTCCTAAAGCCGTACCTACCCGGCGAGTGACCGGATCATTTGGGTATCGTTCCTTTAAAAGTTCGAATGCAATCGCGGAAGAATCGTACTCATTCTCTGTTAAGTATAATCGTCCACGAGCATAGAGCGCATCAGGAGCCCATTCTGATTCCGGATAGTTATCAGCTAATTTTAGAAAATATCCTCGGGATTGCCGAAAATCCCGCTTCTCAGCAGCGGCTTCTGCTACCCAGTACATCGTCTCAGCAGCCCTTGTTTTACCCATCCATGAATCAATGGCCTGCTTGTAGTAACTGATAGCCAGATCATATTCCCGGTTATCTGTAAACCGATGTCCCAAATCCTTTAATAGGACTACAGAAAGATCACTTCCAGGATGGTTCAGGATAAATTCCTGATAATAACTTTCAATATTGACCGAATCAGCCCCGGCTTTTGCTCGTGCTATGTAATAATCGGTTGAAATCAGTAGCTCATGCTCCGAGTGAAAGGATTTGAACTCCTCAAGAGATTCCAACGCCTCTTCAAATAATCCCTTTTCATAAAGCTGGATTCCCTCATCATAGAAATGAGTGGAGGCAATTTGGATAGCTTGACCAGGCAGGCTTCCCGGCAAAAAAATAAGCATCAGTAAAGCTGAAATGCTTCTCAAGGGCACAAAGCGCATTTGCGATGTATGGATTTCGAGTTAGATCTTAAATATCAAGATAACGAATAAGTTCGTCAGCCCGGTCAGTAAAATCCTTTTCCATGGTTGCACTACTCACCTGGGATGTAATTACATACCCATAACGCTGCAAAGTCGAGCACACCGTAGACGAATCTTCCAGGTTTAGCTTGATGGATACTCGATAAAACCCATTGTCATCACCTGGTTGTTCTACAGCTACGCCCAGTACTTTCGCTCCTTCTGTTTCAATCAATCGGATCACCTCGGTAAGGGTGAAGTCGTACGGCATCATTTCGATGGTAATTACAGACCCGAATGACTCCAAATTGAATACATCACCTAATGCCTGAAGTACATCTCTTTTTTTGATTACTCCAAGGAAGTTTTTGTACTGATCAACAACGGGCAGAATAAAAAGCTCATGTGCAAGCATTTTGCGTGCCGCTTCGAACAAGTGCTGACTTTCAGGAATAGCTAAACTTTCCTGCAATGGAATTTCACTGATTGGAATCTCTTCATCTGAAACTTCAATCAATGTATCCAGCGAAACCATACCAACCATTACACCTTCATCCACTACTGGAAAACGGGTAACATACAACAGATCCAGTTTAGTGAGCGCAAGGGCCACTGAATCAGTCACCTTTAAAGGAGCAATATTTTTGTCTATAATTTCGTGTACAAGCATGATTAAATAACCTGACTTTCGTGCCGAATAGTATCTAACAAATGCGACAATTGCTTAAAATCTTTCTTCGCAATACGGAAAAAAAGTTCCACCTGGTTTCCAACATATTTTTCACTAATAACGTTGGCGTTCTCATGGATAAAAGCTATTGCCTTATATTTACTTATCGGGATTGAAATTGACCGGCTTAAGTAATCGTCTTCTATCAATTCCTCAATCTTTTGTTCCAGTTCGGAGAGTCCAATTCCCCGTTCAGCTGAAATAAAAATTGCCTCAGGATACTCATCCCTGAGCATTACTACCTGCTCCTGATCCATTTTATCTACTTTATTCAAAACCAGGAGTGTTTGCTTGTTCGTAGCCTTAATTTCTTTAAGAGTGGTTTCCACAACATCGATGTATTCGTGAGCCATTACAGAAGCTCCGTCAACTACATGGAGTAAAATATCGGCTTCCCGAACTTCGTCCAGCGTAGATTTAAAACTTTCTATCAGGTTATGAGGAAGTTTCCTGATAAACCCAACAGTATCTGACAACAAAATCTCATGGTTAGTAAGTTGATGTCGTCGTACGGTGGAGTCCAGTGTGGCAAAAAGCTTGTTCTCAGCCAGTACATTCGTTTCAGTGAGGGCGTTCATCAAAGTGGATTTACCAGCGTTGGTGTATCCAACCAAAGAAACCCTGTTCATTCCTTCCCTTCCTTTTCGCTGAGTAGTACGCTGCTTATCAAGCTTCTCGAGCTTTGATTTTAACACAGCTATTCGTTGACCAATTATCCGACGATCCGTCTCAATCTGGGTTTCTCCGGGTCCTTTAGTTCCAATTCCACCACTTTGCCTGGAAAGGTGAGTCCAGTACCTCGTTAAACGAGGCAATAAATACTGGAGCTGAGCAAGTTCAACCTGAGTCTTTGCAGCAGCCGTTTTCGCGCGGGACGCAAAAATATCCAGAATAAGGGCACTTCGATCCAGCACTTTTGCATCTGTACCTGCTTCAATGTTACGGATTTGCGTAGGGGAAAGATCGTCGTCAAAAATAATCGTCTTAATGCGAAGTGCCTTCATCACCCCTTTCAATTCCTGCAGTTTTCCCTTCCCAACATAGGTACTTATGTCAGGTCGTGAACGACTTTGGAGCACTTTTTCAACCGGATCTCCACCGGCAGTTACGGTGAGCATTTCCAATTCATCCAGGTATTCTTCAGCTTGCCTTCGAGTGGCAGTATGGCCATAAATGCCTACCAACAGTACTCGTTCTTTATCTATATCGGTGTTTTTAACGTCGTCGAGCAATTGAAATCGATTTAATCTTCTTGAATTTTACGTATGTCAATATCGGGGAGCAACTCGCTTTCGATACGCGATTTCAACTTTAAAGATACCAATTTTTGAAATGCTTTCCGCTTCGACGCAGGTACAAATAAGCGTAACTGTTTATACCCCTTCGTAAGTGACTTATCCATTTCTGAATAATTGAAGGTGAATTCCGAGCCTTCTAATGATTCCTTCTCGACGAAATCCAAAATCTGAAACCATGGAATAGTCTGGGATGGTTCGTTGATATTTTTCACAATCCCGTGATCGGTAATATAGTGTTTTGAAGCCAGGTAACTTGATATGAACCACATCCCACCAATCCAGATATAAGCGGCGAAATATCCAAAATTACGAGTATCGTCGATCAGATAAACGACCAACCCGAGAGTGGTGATCAAAGCTAAAAAAACCGTAGCAAACAGCGGGTAGCCTTTCATCTTACCAGCTCTCCAATTCAATCGAACATTCCTCAACCTGAGCTTGTTCTGAAATGAGTAAGCTGCCAGCAACGTAGACGCTACAGTGAATAATACAATCACGCCATTAAAAAAAAGTAGAAGTACTTCCTTCATTAACTTACTGTTTCAGTTTTATAAAACGCGGATATCAAGCTTTCCAATACCAAGAAAAACAATCCTGCCCACATAAACCATTGCCAAATCTCCCTTCCAAAACCTGATGCAACAATTTCACTATTCAATGCTTCTTCGGCAATAGTAGATGTTTGTACTTCCCTGAAGTCCAAACTCCACGTTTCCGTTTCATTTTCACTTAAAGAAGTAAATTCTGATTCCCTCAAATCCTGGTTGATGGCAACCTGAATTTCTTCGGTTTGATTGGAAAGCGTGACAAAACCAGGGGTCCATGTTTCTGCATCATAATTTACTTCAACGCCCAGAGATGTATTCTTAATCTCAGGTACAATTTCATCTTCTCCAAAACTCAAAATCAGGTTCTCGGAGCTGATATTGCCCTTCCAGTTAAATGGTTCCCCAAGTATGTGTTCTACGAGCCCACCCTGAATTGATGAAGCTACATACAATAGCGAGCGATAGTAAAATGGGGCATACAGGGGCTTTACTCCAAAATTTGACCAGCCGGGATCATTTCCAATTGCAGAAATCAAAATCCTTCCCTCACCAAAGCGCTTTTCATGGAATAGCGGATCCCCATTGTTCAAATTAATCACATCAAAACCACCGGGAGAAACCGAAGGCCTAAACCGGTAGTAGTAGAAAACATCCGGGTTGGTAACCCGAATTTGCTCATTCTCTTCAGCATCAAACAGCTCTAAAATGATAGGGTGGTCTTGCTGAATTTGGTTCCCGACTGCTATTGGATCAAAAGAAGCATAATCCCCTAAAACAGCTTCAAACTCACCTGCATTAAACAATCTTAAAAACGAGTTATAGCTGTTTAATTCTCCAACTTCTGATGGAAACAGCACAATACCACCACCTGACTGGACAAAATTCTGAAGACGTTCGAATGTGTAGTCCGGAATTGAAGGAACATCGTCAAAAATGATTGCCTCATATTCTTCAATATTAACTGCTTCAAATTCATTGATACTAACATTCCGGTATTCAAGCTGAGCATCGTCCTGATCGGAAGCCTCCAAAACCAACTCCGTGTAGAGAATCTCACCAGGGGTTCCATTTCCGTTTGTCACCCATAACAACGATCTGCTTTCAGGGATTTTGATGGTAAAGTTGCGAGTGTTATCTGAAACAAACTCGTCACCCTCGATACTAATCCTTCCGGATACTGTACCAATACTCCGGGGAATAACTTCAAAGGTATACACTTCCTGAGCTCCTGCCATCAATGAAATTGAATACTGACCAACAATATCTCCGTCAAATTCGAGCGTTATAAATTGATTTGAGATGGGAACTTCTGATCTGTTTTGAACCTCCACCGAAAGCTCAACAGGCAACCCGGCACCAATCATATTACTGGAGGTTTCTACCCTTGAAATCACTGTATTTTGTACCTGCACATCTCCTAGATTAAAGAACGTAGTCGAAATGGTCCTGGGAACATCCTCAATTTCCTCAAGAGTACTTAACTGACTTAACTGGCCGTCGCTGATGATAAAAAGCCGCTTATTCTCATAGGGAGAGTCTTCTAAAATTTGAATCAAGGACTCCGTACGCTCTCTCGTAAAATTTCCACCCGGGCTGAGTTCCGTATCATCCAGTCTCCTCAATAGCTGGCTATGTCCAATCACTGACGCAAATTGGGGCTCACCATTTGTAGTTTGAAATACAAACCTATCTATGTCTTTGGAGGAAGATTCAAGGGCTGCGGCTATTTGTTTTCCTTGTTCAAACAAAGGGCCTTTCTCGCCGATTCGTCCCATACTTATGCTATTATCTAACAAAATCACATTCAACGCCGCAGAATTACTATCACTTTCTGCAATACCAGGTGGTAAAAAAGGGCGTGCTAAAACCAATGCAAGACACGCAATCGCCAGTAATCGAACGAATAACAATAAATACCTTTTTATGCGGATCTTGCGAATAGTGGTTTTCTGGAGTTCCCTAAAAAAAGCAAGCGTAGAAAATGCTACCTTCTGTGGTCGCTTCAAATTTAGAAGATGAATAATTAATGGAAGACCCACTGCAGCAACTGCAAATAGAAATAGGGGACTTAAAAAGCTCATTAAGGATGAAAAAGTATTATTTTAAGCGCGTTTTAGATTGGAACAATTCCTGAAAAAACGACTTACTCACAATCAACAATATTCAAAAAAGCACTCTTTAATGCTATCCATGAAACGTAGCTCAGGCTTATTCATTACCTTTTTTTGCATCGTTTTGATTTGGGGATGTTCTTCCATAGAGCAAAAAAACTGGATGGCCCTTATTCCGGAAGAGTCTAGCTTTATCATTGTTCCAAAAAGTGATATTGATCTGCAAAATATCGGAGCTACAGAGTATGCAAGTATCCTGGATGATTTAACTCCGAGCGCACTTCAACAATTGGGCGCCCTCCCCGATTCAATCCTTCAAAATATTGACCTGAAAGCTCTGGTTTTGTACCCGGCAAGTTCAACAAGGTCGCAGTTTATATGGCTTAGCCGTACTGCCGAAAATCTGGAAATGATCGCTCCCGGTTTCTATGAACCCTTTGAACAAAATAATTACTCGTTCAATGGTCTAATTATTCATAAGCTTCATTTTAATGGAAACCTGATGTTTGCAGCCCAGGTACATGAATGGCTGGTTATCTCGGAATCGAGTTTAGCGGTTGAGAGTGCACTACGTTCGTATATCGGCTTATCCGGTAGCTTGAATATGAATACGGAGCCGACGCCCGGCCAGCTAATAGCAAACTCAGCGGAGATTGATCACTGGGTGCAACAATTTATCGCTGTTGGATACCGTCCTAATATTATGGGTTCAACGGTCGGGTTTAATCCAGCTTCACTTCTGTTTGAACCTAATGAATTTGAAACTCCTGGCTTCGAATTATCAGGAGTAATTTCTCTAAGGGATACTACCCCTTCTACGCTTGTTGAAGCACTTTCAACAGAAAACAGGGAGATTTCTCTGGACAGGTTTATTGCTGGTAACTCTGCGGGTTTTTCACTATTTCGACATGCCGTCTCACCAATCCCTTTCATCCCTCAGGATACTTTCACTGAGCTTGATAGCCTACTTATCAGTAGCCCGCAAATCTATCAGGAAATGGCACTCTCTCTGGATTCTGAACTCGCTGTTGTGGCTTTTCCGGAATCAGGCTTACTCACAAATGGCGAATTTCTGTATCTGAGAAAGCTCGAAAGTGCTGTTACCCTTCGGTCTAACCTGGAAGTGCTGGCAGATAGTGGCATTGTACTTCGGCAGGGAAATTCATTTTATATCAAGAGTAAAGTTCTGGCCAAAATGATTGGTTCAGAATTATCCCCTTTCAACGATTTCTACCTGGCATTTTCACAGGACGTCGCAGTGATCTCGAAGCGTAGAGGGCTTTCAGAAAGTGTGGATGCAGATCGAACCCGCCGAAGAACTATCTATTATGATGAGACTTTCCGGTCTGCAAAATCAGAATTAATCGATGGTGTGAGCGGATTTGTATGGGTTCGATCCGGAGAATTCCTGAAGTTTATGGATCCCATGTTAATGGCAAACACTCCGCTCGATGGACTAATCGGTACATATGATATCTTATCCATGTCATTCACTAAAAACCCGAATAACTCTCTCACTTTCAATTTCAAATCGGTAACAGAAGAAGGTTCTACTCAACCTTACGACGAGCTTTGGGTGCTTCCGCTTCAGAATGAAGAGCTGGTTTCTCCACCGATTTTAGGAAACATCGTAGGAAGTTCTTCCAATGAAATCATTTTTTCTACTTCAACCGGCAGAATAGAAGCCTTGGCTTTCGATGGCACCTCGGTAATGCAAGCTTCCACAAACGAAGGTGATGTGCCCATTGGCAGCCCGGTATTATATGATTGGTATGGCAATGGACAACCTGTGATACTTCAGGCAGCTGGTTCAAAAGTATATGCCTGGAACGAAGCGGGTCGATTGTTACCCCAATTTCCCATTGAAATTGGTGAGCGGATCAGTGCCCCCATTGTAGTATCTGATGTCTCCAGAAATGGGATTCCGGAAATCATCGTCCCAACCGAAAATCGTAAAATACATGTAGTAGATGGCCGTGGACAGAACTTAAGAGGGTGGCCACAATTCACAAGTGCAGTTGTACGTAATGCCCCGCTCCATTTACAGGTTGATGACGAATGGTCGATTTGGGTGGTTTCTCAAAACATTCAACACGGCTGGCAACGATCCGGGGCTGTTCGACCGGGATACCCAACATTCGTAAATGCGAGTTTTAATTCTACCCCGGTAATCTTCGAAGATAAAATCATAGGAGCTGGCTCTGATGGCTATATCTACTCAATTGGGCAAACACCTGGTTTTGCAGACTCTTTGTCCATCAGTATTCAAATGGATTCAGTGGGGATTAAATCACTATATGCAACCAGCAGCCAGCTGAACAAAATCTCCGTGGAGGAAAATGTTCTTCTTCGAGACAGCTCGGGATTCTACCGCTCGGACTTGTACATAACACAGAGTGTGAATGGATCCATTCTCATGTTCAACCCTTCAGGTGGATTGGAATTAACGCAGAACCTTGGGCAGCCTACATCGGATACAATGACCCCGGTAATCCTGGACATCAACAGGGATAACAGAGCTGAGGTTATTGCTCTCGCTGAGTTTGGGCGACTTTTTGCATGGGAAATATTATCCGGTCGCAGATTGTTTAATATCCCGACTTCCGGTATGACGTACCCCGTGATTGAAGATATCAACGGTGACGGGCTTTATGAGCTGATCGCACAAACACGAGAAGGGCTGCGCTGCTGGACAATTAACCGAGCTGAGAATTAATTCAAAATATCTGCGAGCGCTTCTTCCAGATCATCATAGATAAACTCAAATCCGTGCTCCTGAAGTACTTTTGGTCTCATCCGGATACTATCCAAAATGGGCTTTGCACCTTCTCCGTACATCAACTCTAGCGCTATTTTTGGTACCCTGAATAATACCGGTCGATTCATAACTTCACCAAGTGCATCTGCAAACGTATTCATCGTCACAGGAAAGGGAGCACAGACATTGTAAGGTCCGTTGAGTTTTTCATTTTCAATTGGAAATGCAAGTGCACGAATCATATCGTCCCTGTGAACCCAACTCATATACTGCTTTCCATTTCCAACCGGACCACCTACAAAAAACTGGAACGGCGGTATCATCTTTTCCAACGCTCCACCATCTTTTTCTAAAACTATACCGATTCTTGGATTCGCTACCCGAACTCCAAACTCTGTAGCCTTCTGTGCTTCCGCCTCCCAATCCTTGCATACCTGAGCCAGAAAATCATCGGATACCGGATCTGTTTCAATTCTTATGTTATCGCCACCATTACCATAAAAACCAGAACCAGATGCGGAAATAAATACTTTTGGCTTTGAGGAAGCTTCACGCATTACATTTACCAGCTTCCTGGTACTCACTATTCGGCTATCGTAGATTCTTTGCTTTACTTCCTCCGACCACCGTTGGCTGAATACATTTTCGCCAGCCAGATGAATCACCGAATCAGCCTTTTCCATAGCTTCTACTAGGTCATCTTCCCAGGAAATGAACTGTTGGTTTTTTGCTTTCTCGTCGTCATACTTTTTGGGACTTCTGGTGACGATCGTCAAATAATGCCCTTCTTTTAGCAGAAGCCTCCGAAGTTCTTTACCTATAAACCCGGTACCACCGGTAATGAGAATGTTTTTCATGAAGCATTTGAAATATGTGGTGTACTAACTAAAATATGAGCGAAAACATTCTCATTTCACCTTTTTCATTTTTTGGAAAAACCCATGCGTAACCTCAGAAAAATTTATTGGATAGAATCGAAGTAGTGCTATGGCTACAATTATTAATACACCATTTAAGAAAAGAGCATAGTCAGTGTAACCAATACCTATCGTAACAATCAGTACTATTATTGCTGTGATAGTAGCCTTTATACTAACAACTTGTGATCCATGCTTTTCAAAATCTAAGGAATAGTACTTTTCCTTTATGATGGGGGTATACAGTGACAAAATAAATGCTGAAGAGAAAAAGAGAGTAAAAGAGGTGAGATAAAAAAGGAGGAGTTCCCACGAAAACCATTCAAAAAGCACTATTGGGATCGATACAATTAATACATCCATAAAAAGCAGTACTGCAATTACCTTGATATAAATTGCAAAGAGACTTTTGAAATGATTTTCCCGAAGAGTATGTGTAAAAAACAGCGTACGGTTTATCCCAAAAAAATTATACCCAATATTGCTGAAAATGATTATGGGTGAAATACAAAACCAAATAAACCAGGTTAACTCATCCCACCCAGTTTGTGCTCCCAGAATATTTATTAATAGCATGCCTACGATAAGCACTTTTATTATGAAACAAACTCCAAATAGAGTTTTCATATTCTTATTGGCCAGTATCCTGCTTATTACTCCCTTTCTATACCGACCCGAATTGCTGGAAGCTTTCTCCTGCCTGTAGTAGTTTAGATAAAGATTTAGTGACAATATGACTCCCAATAAAACCAATAGAAGAGCTATTGAAAATAGATAATTACCAAGTGTCCATATGGCAAAAAAAGCTCCAATTAGTACCAGCAGAGCAGTTATAGATGATAAATTGCTATAAGGTATCTTGAAGTAAACAACTTGCCTGACCAACCTGTTCAGTAAGTACATTATTGTCACAAACAAAAACGAAGGTAGCATTCCAAAAAGACTCAGCTCTTTACTGATACCGATTGCGAGTCCATACATTAAGAGAATGAATACCCAAAAACTTCGGGCAAAGCTGAAATACAGAAATAGTTTAGATATTTCTTTAAAACTAACCGGGTGGTACGGCTTAAAAAAGGACTCCGGTATTTTTAAAAATGGAATAACATCTACATAGAGACTCGAAATCGCCAGAAGCATTGAGTAAAGAAGTATACATTCCGAAACAGAAAGCACCCCCTGTTCCACTAAAAAGTCTACCCCAAATCCTGCCCCAATACCATATGACAACCCGGCAAGAAGGGCTATGCTGGATTTAAACAAAAACATCGCAATTTTTGGCCATTCCCAGATAGAAGAAATTCTCTTCTTAATTATAAATGAAGCAACCCCGCTCATTACTCAAATTCCTGCAATTCTTTCGGGTTATACCCTAATAATTCTGATATCTGTTTTTCAAAGCTTTCTTCTTTTTCCTGAAAGTGGGTTATAGGCAGGCTTATTGTTTTTGATTCTTTAATAACGGATACATGCGTAGCTATTTTTTCCATAAACAGCATATCATGAGAGGAAACAAAAATTGTGTTTCCCTTTTGTTTGTAGTCATTCAAAAATGAAACAAGGTGATTTGCAGAAAAAATATCCATTCCATCAAAAGGTTCATCCAAAATTAGTAGCTCCGGTTTGTGAATCAATGCTGCACAAATCCCAGTTTTCATTTTCATACCTTTTGAAAAGCTACCAATAATCTTCTTTTTCGATGGAACCTCTTCGAAAAAATATTTGATTAAAAACTCGCTTCTTTTTTCAAGAAGCTCATCGTCTAGGTTATAAATAAGTCCTACATACTTTAAGTAATCCTGGATACTGAATTCATCGATTATGGGATTAAACTCAGGTAAAACTCCTATTCTTTGTTTGACAGTTGACGCGGGTTCATTTAATCCCTCCCCCCAAAACCTAATCGTACCTTTATCGGGTTCTACAACATCAATCATCATGTTGATTAGAGTACTTTTCCCAGAACCATTCTTACCAATTAAACAATAGCATTCTCCCTCTCTTAGCTCCAGATTGACATTCGTAAGTACCTCGTTCTTGCCATAAGATTTTTTGAGATCAGATACTGATAAAACCATGCTGTCGAATTAAAGCTGAGTAAATCCTTAGTAATAAACCAAATATTACTTAAAGTTACAGCTATTCAATTCATTTTATGGACCGAATTACCTGGATATATTAAACTTGAAATCACTCCTATTAAATCGAAATGAAACCCGTCAAATCCAGTAGATGTAGATATATATAGGCAACGGGGGCAGCGAGTAGAAAAGCATCAAAACGATCGAAGAAGCCGCCATGCCCCGGAAGAACACTCGAAGAATCTTTCATTTGAGCCTTTCGCTTCATCTTGCTTTCCAGTAAATCTCCGATCGGACCAAAAGTTGCGACAAGCAATGCCATAGGAATGATTTGGGAAATTCCGATAGGCATTGGGAGTGGCACCACATAATAAACCAATGCTGCTCCCGCAAGACTTCCTATATACCCAAAGAAAAAACCTTCCCAGGTTTTGTTTGGACTGATCTCCGGTGCAAGTGCATACTTCCCAAATGTCTTACCTCCGAAATAGGCGAACACATCGCTTCCCCAAACCATTAGCATTAACATTATACTGAAAATAAATCCGTCAGTATTCGAACCCATTTTATTGATAAGAATAAAACAAAGGAGACCAACCGGCGCATAAAGCCCGGCAAAGAGAGTGTTCGTTAATTTATGATGGGTATCCGGAGACTGACTGAAGGTTTGGATTGCAAGAAAGAGCACAAATATCCCAACCCCGATTTCGAATGCCAGAGGAAGTGTATGAGAAAGCATGACCCAAAGTCCTATGGTGTAGGGAAATAGAATATCCGATGGGGTCAGGCTGTTGTCTAAAATCCGAATGATTTCGTGGATGATGAAAAAGCCGATTCCAATTATCATTGCCTGAAAATACCATCCACCAAGCCATGTCATCCAGATAAAAAGAGCAGCAGCGGGGATTGCAAACAGTACCCTTTGAAGCAGGTTATTCAAAGGATTCTCCTTCCTCTTCATCAAAATCTTGTGGCTCAGATTCTTCGAGCTCCTCTAACGCCTTTCTCGCTCTTTTCTCAAATTCAACGGGTACATATAAATAAATCAACGCCATTTCCCCGATCACCAGGCTGTACGCGGTATCCCTTTTCGATAATATATTTGAAGGGATTTTGAGATTACTTAAATAATTGCGAGCCAGATCAATCTCGTATTCTTGTCCGCTTTCCAACACACATACCCAATTATCAATTTCGTTGGGTTTGGGATGATCAAATAAACTCATTCGTGGGCTTCAGGTTTAAGGCGATGTATAATGTATACTAGAGCTGAAGATACAATAATACTTGCAAGAATAAGAAGCCAAGGCATTTCTGTTTCGGGAGTGATGGTTTCCTCGAGCATTTGAGGATAAAATGAACTCGCGATCACCTGTCCACCATTGTTTACAAAGTGCGCGACTATGGCGGGAATCAGACTATTCGATATATAGGTAATATATGCAAGCATGATTCCTAAAAAAGAAAGTGGAAGGATATTGGTTATCTGTAAATGATACGCTCCAAATATCAACCCGGAGACAATGATTGCCATCCAAATTCCACCACTTTTTTCTAAGGAGCGCTGAACATATCCCCGGTACATTATTTCTTCACAAATAGCAGGCACAATCCCGATATGGAGAATCCCGAGTATAAGTGCATTTTCTGATTGGAGGAATTTTGTGATAAGCTGCATCATTGATTCCTGCATTTCCACCATGAAATCCGGAGCAGGAACGAATGAGTTTAACCATCCTAAGAACGTAACCGTAGGAAAAACAGCGACTGTAAGTAATACAGCTAGTCCTGTAACCTGCCAAACATTAGAAGAAGTCTGTAATCGTAAGAACTGATTTCTTTTCCCTTTAACAGCACTTAGTTTTACGATAAGCAGGGTGCCTATTGCCATTACTAAAACCTGCCCGGAAGTATTCGCCCAAAAAAGCAGGTCATAATTTTCTGCAATGGATGCTAAAATAGCTTCAACATCTGTGGGATCCGGGGCAGAAGCTAATGCACCAACGATTCCAACAATTGCCCCGACTGTATTAAATCCTACAAATGCTACTATCACCCACAGGATTGCCATAAAGGCGTGGGAAAATCCATTCTTCTCAACAAAAGGAAGAGGTTCAGGAATAAACTGTTTTTTTATTTCCGGATCTACTTCTGATGTAACCTCTTCCATGCTTTTAATCTTCTATAATTTAGTCTTCCTCTGCAGCAAATATTTTCGCGCCAATAATACCTGAAATTAGGTTCAGAATACCAACAGCTACGATCCCAATTCCAACCGCCCAAAGTAATGATGACATAGCACCTGGTTCAGGAATAAAGTTCATTTGCATTTCTAACTGCTCAGCTGGAAGATTCATTGCTTCTAGGTTGCGAATTGACCAATCATAAACAGCCTGATTTAATTCCGGGTCGATTACATATTGCCAGATTAAACTGATAACCGTGCTTATTAGTACTCCGACCAATCCGGTCATAAACCCGATTAGAGCTCCTTTTCCTATTGGAAATGTAATCTCATTTTCTTTTGCATAATGCCGTGTAGAAATAATTCCACCTATTGCTGCTATTAAACAAGCTAACGTTCCAACTCCCTGTGCAAGTGAAAAAGCAGAACCGGTGGGTTCACTACCAATAGTCATATATTGGCTTACAATTCCCAGTACCGACATGATTAAACCAATAATCAGGGCCCCGATCATTACTGATGGCCAATAGCTAGGTTGCGAATTCTGTTCCATAAGTATCCTCCGTTGTTTTGATTCGTTTAAAAAATTCTCCCGTTAATAGTATAGCAACTGACAAGCCAAAAACAGAACCCAATATAAGCCTGCTTTCCAGCGTATTTATCCATAAATCTGCAAAGTTTCCTGCAATATCTATCGCATTAATACCAATAGCCAAGGCTACAAAACTAATGGATACTTTTCTTCTTATACTGAGAAATCTTGCGATTACAGGCAATGCAATCATCCCAACCAAAAAAGCAGCATAAATGCCAAGACATCTTGAGCAAACTGCCATACTTAAACCGGCAATGCTGTACGAGCGATTTGGATCTTGGTGACATAACTTTTCAAAAAAAATGTATTGCCAGCTTGATGGGTTATGGTGATCTCCAAACAACCCAGGTCCCAAACCAATAATTACTAACGATACCGCGATTACCGTCAGGAAGATATACAGGGTGGTATTTTTAAATTGAATCGTCAAGTTTGTTCACTATTTGCTTTTATCTCCTCCAAAAAAGGTCTCGTAAAATAGTCAGGCGCCCGACATGGCCTTCGTGTTTCCTCATTCATAAAGAACAGGGTTACCACCCCACGAACACAAATCAGATTGCGATCTTTAGCAATAACTTTGTAGTACGTTTTGAGTCGAATACCTGGTTCATCATATACTAACACCTGGATAATGACAGGTTCATCATAGAATACAGGTGATTTAAACTCAAGATGGGCTTCAACAACGGGGAGCATGATTCCTGAATCCTCCATCGATTTGTAATCAATTCCGTAGCCTCGAATCATTTCGACCCTCGCGACTTCGAAATATTCCAGGAACTTCCCATGATATACGTACCCCATCTTATCCGTTTCACTGTATCGACTTCGTAGTTCATACTCGTAAGTAAGAAGTGGATCCGAATCAGGAAATTGAATCATATCAACCCGTTAGAAAAGAGCCCATCGCCGAATACTTTTTGATTCGTTGATCGACGAGTTTTTCGGGCTTCAATTTTTTTAGTTTTTTTAAACTAACCAGAATTTGTTTTTTCACAGCTTCTGCTGCTGCATTGTGATCCCTATGTGCCCCTGATGGAGGTTCCTCAATCACTCCATCTATTACGTTCAATTCGACCAAATCAGGAGCGGTGAGCTTAAGAACCGCAGCAGCCTGTTCTTTATAATCCCATGTTTTCCATAAAATAGAAGAACAGGATTCCGGAGAAATAACAGAGTACCAGGTATTTTCCATCATATACACTTCATTGCCCATACCGATACCCAGTGCACCACCACTTGCTCCTTCGCCAATCACAATGGTTATGATTGGAACTTTAAGAGTGGCCATTAACCGCAAATTCTTTGCGATCGCTTCTGCCTGCCCACGTTCCTCAGCCTCCAAACCTGGAAATGCTCCCGGTGTATCGAGCAGAGTGATGACAGGAACATTAAACTTCTCTGCCAGTTTCATCAATCGATAAGCCTTTCGATAACCTTCGGGATTCATCATCCCAAAGTTTCTTAATTGCCTACTCGCAGTATCCCGACCTTTTTGTTGACCAATTATCATTACAGACTGGCCATCAATTTTAGCCAGTCCTCCCACACAGGCTTTATCATCAGAGTGATATCGGTCCCCGTGGAGTTCCACAAATTCTTCGGTAATTAACTCAATATAATCGAGCGTGTAGGGGCGTTCCGGATGCCGTGCTAACTGAACTCTTTGCCAGCGGGTCAGGTTCGAAAAAATATTGGTTCGAAGTTCTTCAACCTTTTCCTTTAGGCTATCAACTTCTTTTGTTAACACTCCATCGCTTGCAGATGATAAGCCTTCAAGCTCTTTTATCTTATTTTCCAGATCAGCGATCGGCTGTTCAAAATCTAAATAATGTGTACTCATAGTGTTCTTTTTTTCAGAACTAGTATCTGATTAGTAGCAAAAAAATTCAACCTGTTACAAGGTCCCGAAAATACTTCTCATTTTTAAAGCCCAAACCCGCCACATTGCTTCCCGAACAATCTTTTTTGACATTTTTGAGACTCCTTCTTCCCGTTCTCTGAATATGATTGAGACCTCCTTCAACTTGAACCCGGCTTTCCAGGCTCTGAAATGTAATTCTATCTGAAATGCATAGCCGTTTGACCTGATTCGATCCAATGAAATATTTTGTATAACATTTCGATGTATGCACTTAAAACCTGCGGTAGTATCAAAAATAGGTAAACCCGTAATAGTTCGGGCGTAAATATTGGCACCATAAGAGAGAATAAGTCGACTAAGAGGCCAGTTAATGATACTTATCCCATTACAGTATCTTGACCCAATCGCCAGGTCTGTCACTCCCGCTCGAACTTCGTTAATTAATCTTGGAACATCCTGCGGAGAATGAGAAAAATCCGCATCCATCTCGCAAACATATTCATACCCGTGCTCAATAGCATATTTAAAGCCACGAATATATGCCGTTCCTAATCCAAGTTTACCCTCACGGGTAATCAGATGAATACGCCCCGGATAAATAACTTTTTGCTCCTGCACTATTTGTGCAGTTCCGTCAGGAGATCCATCATCCACCACAAGTACATCAACTTCTTCTTTTAGCCCGATAAGTGCGTGGATCATCCTTTGAATATTTCCGGCTTCGTTATAGGTCGGTATGATAACGAGCGCTTTCTCGATCATACTACTGACCTTTGCCTTTTATCATCGTTAGAATGGTGTTTATCAGGATCTTCATGTCCATTCTAAGCGAGATGTTCTCAACATAATACAAGTCGTACTTTGTTTTCTCTTTCACGTCATCCAAAGACTCATCATACTTCCATTTAACCTGCGCCCACCCGGTAATTCCTGGTCGTACCCTCAGCCTTCTTGTATAAAGTGGAATTTGCACTTTGAACTGATCTACAAAGTGAGGTCGCTCGGGGCGGGGACCAACCAGGCTCATTGATCCGCTGAGTACATTTATCACCTGAGGAAGTTCGTCGAGACGTAACTTTCGTAACCAATACCCAACCCTGGTAACCCGGGGATCATTTTCTGTAGCCCACATTGGCCCAGTTTTGGCTTCCGCGTCATTATGCATAGTGCGCAGTTTGTACATTGTGAAGATTTTACCATGCCGGCCAACTCTTTTTTGAGCATAGATAATCGGGCCTTTGGAGTCTATTTTTATTAAAAGCGCCAGTAATAAAATAATGGGAAACCCAACAATGAGTGCGGTTAACGACACGGTGATATCCAATACACGCTTAATAGCCCTCTCCCATAATGGCATCGGTTGAGGAGAGATTTCTATCATTGGTAGTCCAAAAATCTGGTTGGTTTTGTTTAAACCACTAACAAGCTGATAAAAATCTGGAAGCAATTTTAGAGTAATATCCGGCTTATCGACTTTTGAGATTACTTCAACTAAATCCTGCCTGCGATCTGGTTCAATTGCTACCAGAACATCCTGTATTTGATTTGATGAAATTATATCATCAATATTATCAAGATGTCCTATCACCATGTCTTCTTCTATGCCAATTTCGGGATCTATCATTTTCCCATTTACCTGCACATAGCCCATAACATCCATTCCAAGGGTTCGATTTCTCATCAAATCATCATAAGCTACTTTGGCATTATGACCTGTTCCTATTATCACAGTACGATGAAGCCCCTTCCCTCTTCTGGCATAAAATCTTTGAACCGTTCGTATTAAAAACCTGTTAATCGATACGACAAAAATGGTAAAAGCCCAATAACTCAGAATTAAAGAACTATCTACCTGAAATGTGCTGGATTCACTTAAATTAAGTACGAAATACAGTATGAGGCTTCCTACCACACTTGACTTAAATACTTTAAAAAATTCATCCAAACGAGAAACCAGGTAGAGTTTTTTGTACAAACCAGAAATTATGAATACCCCAACCCAGTAAAAGCTTAAGATTATACCCCCGCTTGAAAAGTCAAGGTTCACATGCCGTAGGTGAACATTTACCGTATCCGTATTTATGGAATGAAAGATAAACCAGCCAGCAAGGACAATTAAAAAGTCCATAATACTGGTAAATATTACCTCCCTATTTCGCTTAATGCCGCTCAAGAAATTCTAACTTATTAATTAAATTTCAGAAAAGTAAAATACGCATTTTTACAACGGCTGCATAACAAACAAAAAAGTTCATTCTTTGTACAAATTATTAAAAAATTGCACGACCACTAAGGCAAGATTGGGTTTAATAACTACTGACCGCGGAAAAATAGAGACTCCTATTTTTATGCCAGTCGGAACATTAGCCACTGTAAAAGCGGTCTCCCAGGAACAATTAGTTCAGTCGGTTGAAGCTCAGATAATACTGGGTAATACCTATCATCTTTATCTAAGACCAGGAAATCAAACCATTGAGGCGGCCGGTGGACTTCATAAATTTATGAACTGGGACAGACCTATTTTAACTGACTCAGGTGGGTACCAAATATTTTCACTTTCTGGTAATAGAAAATTAGAGGAAGAGGGTGCAAAATTCAAAAGTCATATCGACGGCTCTTCACATTGGTTTACACCAGAAAATGTAGTTGAGACTCAGAGAATTTTAGGATCTGATATCATGATGATCCTTGATGAGTGCCCACCTTACCCATCATCGTTTGAATACGCGGCAAAATCTATGGAACTTACTCACCGTTGGGCTAAACGGGGGCGTACGCATTTCTTATCAACAGAAGAAAAATACGGATTTAAACAGCATCAGTTTGGTATTGTGCAGGGAGGAACATACCCTGAGCTAAGAAAGCAATCTTCAGAATTTATGGCAGAAATGGATTTTGAAGGTATTGCTATCGGTGGTTTGAGTGTGGGTGAGCCCATTCCACTTATGTATGAAATGACTGATTTGAACACAGATATCTTACCTACGAATAAAACCCGTTATCTGATGGGGGTTGGCACACCAGCCAACTTATTAGAGTGTATTGCACGCGGAATTGATATTTTTGATTGTGTAATGCCTACCAGAAATGCCAGAAATGGGATGGTATTCACCAGACATGGAAAAGTAAATCTCAGGAACTCAAAATGGAAAAATCATCATAAACCTTTTGATGAAGAATTTCCGAGCGATTTATCCTCTAAATACACGATGGCATATATCCATCATTTATTTAAAAATGATGAGATTTTCGGTTTAAATCTTGCTTCACTTCATAATCTTACGTTCTACCTATGGCTTATGAAACAAACCCGTGAGCATATAAAGAATGATACATTCGGAGCCTGGTATCCTGGAATGGTTCAAAAACTGGAAGGCAAAGTCTAATTATTGTTTGCTGAATCTAAATCAGATAATACCGAGTAGCCTGAATAAATGGATTTCATCATTATATCGATATCCAGCCAAATAGAATAGTTTTGTAAATAGTAGAGCTCATAGTTCTCAGAATCTATTGATGTGCGTATTCTTTTTTTATTAATCTGAGAATAACCCGTTAGTCCTGCTTTGTAATCAAATGTTTGGATTTCCCCGGAATCTAATCTCGCCCCAACCAAATGTAGCTTGCCAATCAAAACATTCCATAATAAGAGGAATCGATTAGCAATACCATTTTCACTAAATGGTGCGATTAAAGAAACATTCCTGACTCTCTCCTTCTTCCCATTTGCAAATAAAAAAGACAGAATTCCAACAGGAAAAAACAATAAAAACAATGGTAGTGAAATAGCGATATCCATACACCTCTTCAAAAACCTGTTGAAAGACTTTGTATATGACAATCCTACATCTACCAATGGGATACGCTCCAGGTATTCAACATTTGATTTACCCAAAATGAAATCCATAGTATCAGGCACCAGCTTAATGATGACCTTTTCATTTTGTAGTGTCGTTATTAGCTGGAGCATCGTCTTATAAGAAATAGACGCTAACAGGAAAAATACCTGATCTATGTTGTACGCTCGAATCAGATCTCTCAGCTGAGAAAGACTACCAACGTAATTTCCTTCTTCTTCACCTGGTCGTACGACCCCAACAACGTCATAATTCCAGTCTGGTCTTGAATAAATTTGTTGCTTGATTGGATTAGCAGCAGTTTCTGACCCTACCAGAATTATTTTGGAAGAGCTGATCCTTCCTGTAACCTTCGACCCCGTTTTTGAAGAGTTAATAAGGATGAGACGGTGAATAATAATCAGTAAAACTCCTCCAATTAAACCATAAATAAGGGCTAATCTCGAAAAGGCAAGGTTTCTAACAAAAAAAGTAAGTACGGCTACTCCTACATAGCTGGCAAAAACTGCTTTTAGTGGATCGGAGATTGATGTTCTTCTTTGCCTGAAAAGCTCAAGGGCGCTACCAACTGTAAGATAGAATACGGACGCCAATACATTAATCCATAAGTACTTTAGGCTTTGAAGATTCGTAAAAACCTCCACACTGAAACTAAATCTAATAAGGAAACCAAAGATTACAGACGCATTTAATAGCAACAAATCAGTAGCTACTGAGCGAAGAAACAGCAAATTACTGGTTAGAAACGATAACAGAACTCTCATCCATATTGCAGTAAAAACTAATCCTCGAAATAAATAGCTATACTTTGAACTATGGTGTTTATCAAAAAATTGATACAAGGCCTTATTAAAGATTTTGACATACTTCAGGTCTCCCTTTCTAGTACTCTCTCCTTTATAGTGAATGATCGATGTTGTAGGGACATAGTCAATGTGGAAGTCGGTTTCCTGAATTCGATAACAAAGATCGATATCCTCGCCGTACATAAAAAAGCGTTCATCAAATCCACCCAGTTTCTTTAACACATCCGTCCTCCAAAACATGAAGCTTCCTGATAAAACAGGAACTGACGCTGCTTCATCTTCTCCAATCCAACCAAGGTAATACTTCCCGAAAATTTTGCTTTTAGGGAATAAGTTGTTTAGCCCAAGAACCTTGCTGACGGCCGTTCGAAGGGTAGGAACCGAACGCTTAGATTCTGGAGCAAAAGTACCATCCGGATTAAGTATTTTGCATCCACTTGCACCACATTCAGGATTTTGCTCCATGTGATTTACCATTACCTGAAGTGTCTCTTCACTTACAAGTGTATCAGGATTAATTATCAGTGTGTACTTTCCCTCAGCGATCTGAAATGCCTGATTATTAGCTTTTCCAAAACCAACATTCTCCGTGTTCTCTATATAAGTGACTTCAGGAAACCTTGACTTCAGATATGAGACGGAATCATCTTTTGAGTTGTTATCAACAATGATTGTCTGGAGAGTAAAATCAGATTTTGCATTCTCAAGTGACTTTAAAAGGTTTGCGATGTACTCCTTTACTCTATAGTTAACAATAACTATTGATATATCTATTTGATCCTTATTCAAAGCACTTGATTCATCTTACAATAACAACTTTGCCTATCCCCTTTTCACCGCCATTTTCATCAATTGCGACCAAAAAATATACTCCGCTGGAAAGTTGATTCCCAAAAGAATCCAGCCCGTCCCACTGAATCCTCCCCCCGCGAGTAGCAATCTCCCTAAAATTTGAACCATCAGCACCTACAACGCGAATGGTAGTCTCATCGCTTAGATCTTCAATTATTATGTGTTCGTGCCTGGAGTATACAAATGGGTTTGGATAAACTTTCAATTTGTCCATGCTACTTACTGGCTCTTTTGAAATCTCTGTATAACTAACCAGTCCCAAATCAGTAGATATAAATACTTCTCCTGTTAGATCATTTATTGCAATGTCCTCAATATTATTCGACAGTAGTGGACTGTTTTCGGTAGTAAACCGCTCAATTATTTCACTTCCATCCTCATTTAACAACCAAATTCCCTGGTTAGCACTTCCAATCCACTTTTGATTTGCGCTATTTACCGCTATGGTCGATACATTGACATCACGGAGTAAAAACCTTGAGACGGCTGATGTATCTGAATTGATTAGCCACTGTGCTCTGAATTCATTTGGATTATTAGAGCTTACAATGAAATCGGGAAAGATGAAGCGAGCGATTCCTCTGGTAGTTCCTATCCAAACTTCACCGTTCTTGTCTTCATCAATCGCTGTAACGTTTTCATCAGGCAAATTCCCTTGATTTTCACTACTGATGAGCTTTCTGAACGTATCGTCCGAGTCATCAAACAGATCGTTTCCCGGATCAATTACTAATAACCCCTCTCCATTGTTGCTTATATCAATAAGAGGAATCCAAAGTTTGTTGTTTCGATCAATGAATAGCCTGTAGTACAGTTCATCAGAATTGATTGGGAGGGGAGGAAAATGGGTCCATTCCTCAGATTCGGGAGAATATATATTCAGGGGTAGATTTGAAATAAAACTAACAGCCCAGGTATTTTGCTGAGAATCCGTATCAAGGCCTGAGATTACGATAAAATCTCTGTTCGCTGAAATTCCGGAAAAACCAGAGTTACTTCTGTCAAAAACTCTGATTTCTGAGGTAGATCGGTTTTGTATGGCTACCCCATCCCCCCAACTTCCAACAAAAAAATTCTCTTCAGAGATTTCTACGGTATGAGCTGTGGCATAACCAAAATCGGCTAGTACCGAACTTGTATTCCTGTTGAAGCTCGACCAGCCTCCATTTTCAAGAACATAGTATCCTCTGATAGGATTAAATGGATCCGATTGAGGAAATTGACTAGTAGCGCTCGCTAAAAATACTCCTCCATCAAATTCCAGGTCACTAAAAAAGTTCAGATAAGGTCCTGATGGATTGTAAGTGATTTGGCTTTCGGAGGTTATATCGTATTGAATAATTCCGCTCTCATTCGTTCCAATCAACAGTTTGTTATTACTGATCTCCAGTGATCGAATGTTGTCATCTTGCCCATCAAAAATTAATTCAGAGCCTGAGGCGGAATACCTGATTATATCAATCCCATCAGAAATCAATATATCGGTTTCAGTTTTGGTTACTAATTCAGGTGATGAAAGCTCTGGAATAGTAAAACTGCTCCAATTCGATCCTGTAAATAGAAATAGAGAATCTTCGTTAAGCGAAATTGTTATTCCCTCTACTGCCTCAATTTCAAGTACCTCTTGATTTGATTCACTCCCTAATTCGAAATTCTCCCAATTTGCATTATCCAGTAAACTCGTTGTGACATCCCCAACTGCGATTCCGTTTGTAGTAGCTGCATAAAGAGAGTCACCTGAGATGCTTATCGAATTTACCCTGGTTCCCCGTTCGAAAACGCCCAATGTTAAGAAGCTGTTGGATACAAAGAATTCATTTCTATCAAACACAACCACTCCAAAGTGTGTAGCTACATAAACTTCATTCCCTTCAATTTGAATATCTGTAACTGATCTTGAAGCAAACTCTTCTACTCTTGCAATATCATTGATTTTTTGAAAGGTTGAGCTTTCCACATCAAAAAGATCAATCACTCCATCAGGATATCCTATCAAAAGCCTGTTGTTGATTTCATCATATGCAGAAACTACCCCATCAAGCCTGTGCATCCCATCTACTGTGGTATATCGCTCCTGTATAATTTCATCTTCAACAAGAAATAATCCTCCTAATGTACTTGCAAAGATTTGGCCCTCAGATCCCGCGCTTATGGAGTTTATTGTCGAATATGAACTATAAATTCTCCATTCATTAACATTTTGTGCACGTACCGCAGATATGGTTATAAGGGCCATCCACCACAGGAGAATAGCTTTTGTAAATAGAAATTTCATTTAAAACACTACGCGATTGTTAGCAAATCGTAGCTTTATGTCATGCACTGGTTTTAATTGAAGAAATAATAAGGATTCTTATCCTATTTAACACAAAAAACCCCGAATCCTGGGTTGTTGGATTGGGGGTTTTAAAGGGGGAGAGGCGGCGACCTACTCTACCGCGGATGCAGTACCATCGGCGCTGCAGGGCTTAACGTCCGTGTTCGGGATGGGAAC